>Ga0209770_10000005_pt1 | contig 194250 bp, 164 predicted proteins | sample LauGreSu1BDMLBDD_2_FD_187572 | JGI IMG/M metagenome (GOLD analysis project Ga0209770, IMG submission 187572) | Freshwater lake microbial communities from Lake Michigan, USA - Su13.BD.MLB.DD (SPAdes) (version 2) | ecosystem: Environmental > Aquatic > Freshwater > Lake | place: Lake Michigan... | reverse complement strand
GTGGTCTCGGTGTCTAGGATGAGCACGTACATTGGGTTGGTTGGTTTGAGAGACTATTGGTATTATTATGTTCTTTCAATTTGTTTCTTTTGTTATTTTAATAGATTTGGATTGTTTGTGTTGGGGTTTTGAAATAGTGGGAATAGAATTGACACTATTTCAAAATTAAATACAAATACTTAATTTATAGTATTTGACTTAATTATTTTTATTAGATTATTAGAATTTGAATGAGCCGGAAACTTCTCCGGGAAGACCGTGTCCGAATACTACCATGTAGACTAACACGACTCCTGCAATTGCGACGGATCTGTCTTCTGCTACACGCTGCGGTTGTTTTAACACGACAGTCATAATAAAATAAAGAACCACTCCGATTATGGCAGAGTGAGCTACCATTTCGAGACCGCGTTCTTGTGCCATTGTATTGTTTTGTTTGGGTTAGTTGTTGGTTTAGTTGATTATGTTTAGTCTATATATTTTAATTATTAAATATTATTTATTATTATTGATATATAATATAATACATTCGCGAAATTAAACTACAATGCCGTTAAAGTCTAGGCGATCTAACCCTAAACATCATAAAAAATACCGTAAACGTTCTCTTCGAGGAGGTAGAAACTCTATCGTAAGTCCCAAAATAAAATACGCAAATAATTCAACGAGTCATACACTAAACTGTTCGAAATGCGGCAAGGGCGTTTTTACAGTGAAAACATTGACAATGGGTACAAAATTAAAAACTCTACTTGGGTTTCAAATTTTAGATAATAGGTTTAAGGTGTTTACATGCAACACGTGCGGGTATGCGCAGCTGTATAGTAATAACATAACGTGTGACGAAAAGCAGTGCGATCCTATTTACAAGATGTAACTATAGCTATAATATTGCATCGTGACAGGAAACTGTGGTCTCATGCGTGCCCAGTAGTGCCAGTAATGTGTATTTTGAGTCGAATTCGTATTTCAGGAACCGGGTCGCTAAACATGTCTGGCGTATCGGAAAGAATATTATTCTCAACATAACTTTTGCTGGGATCCAACGCATTATTGTCAAAAGCATTGTAGTACGCGTTTTCGTCGTTTTCATCGTAGTAATATGCGCCGCTGCCTGTCGTTCTAATAAATGAAGGAGTTGTCGTACTGTACGTATGCAAGTTTACTGGATACAGTTTATGAAAAATACTGGTAATAATGGTTGACAGCGGATCGTGGATGTTTCGTATAGTTACGTCATAACAATAATGTTTCGGATAATCCAAATAAAATGTAACTTTTTTTGGCATTTTGGCATATTATCAATTTTCAAATCAAAAATTTTAAGTCGTTTAACTTAAAACTTTATATATTCATATATTCATATTCAGCTTTATTATCGATCGACGTATTCTGAGTTATGTTTCTATAGTTCGAAACAGAAGAAATCCAACAAACCATCCGTGCGTATATAACAATGTATTTTTCCATATTTTTATTACGTTATCCGTCTGATGCGTAAATGCATTCAACACGATAGCCTGGTCATCATCTGCAATTCCTATATTATGCAACTTTTGAACAGTAGCATGATATTTTTCCCAGTACTTCAAAAGAGCTTCTTTGGACCCGAACCAAAATGGACCTGTTATTTTTTCCGGAGCGAAAATTAACGTGAAATACGGGTCGCTATCAAATTCATCGATGTCGTTATTGAAAATCATATTTACGTGGTTGTTTTTTAGCGCGTCGTACACAAAAACTTTATCGCTTGGCATATCCGTTAGCTTTCGAATATATCCGAAATCAACCCATCCTACATACTTGATATCATCATCGTCACCATTTACTATATTTTCAATCGCATATTTAACAAAATCTATCTTGGCGTGATTTATACACGTATACTCCGGTACATGCGTTTCCGGGCAACTTTTTCGATGCGATATGACTCGTTTATACAGCTCGCTATTCATTATATTGCGTTCGCGTTCAATATACGACCACGACTTTATGTTCTCACGTAAAAACGCATCATCAATCGGGATTATTTTAGTATACAAGTTTGCTGGCCGCAGTTCCAAGCAGGCAGTTTTAACTCTTTCATAGTATTTTTGGTCGATAAATACAACTAGCGGTATGTTCATTTGGATCAAATTATAAAAAAAACTAAGATATTCATCTTCCGACCGTTTATAATGTTCCCAGTTTTTCCGTCCAATGTCGTAGAATGCGGTGACAAAACAATATTCATCTTCGTGTTGCATTATTTTATTATTTTTCTATCTATCTATCTATCTATACTACTATCTATCTATCGTATGATATACATTTTAATCAAAACCTCTTATATTGTTTTACTGGTATAAAGTCGAGTCAAATATAGAAATGTATATGATAAAAATTTTTATTTATATTTTTATTTATCAATAGCTTTATGGTTTCACTTTCAGTAAGAACGATTTTATCATTATCTACCCAAATTGTACATTCACCATCTACTATCGTAATTTTAACTATATTGAACCCCCTGTACAACCTAATTATTTTATCTAGTATTTCTTGTGGTATACATATCGTTTCATTAAATATAATATTATCTTGGGGTACTTGTAAAATTTCCAATAGGTCTATTTCGATTTTACTTATTACCGCGTAGTTAATTATATCATTCTTGTCGGTTGTAGTATATGTAGCGTCAGTATAAGTATCTGTAGTATGAATAAAAGAAACTAGATATATAAACGGCATGATGTCATTATTTTAATATATAAAACATAAAAATAATGAAATGATTATTCTAATCTCCCTCGCTACTCTTTCACCAGTCATCGCAATTTTATTTTATTCTGTCTTAAAATTCGACGGAAGTTCCGTGATTACGGTCGAATAAAACGACTCAATCTCTTTGAGTTGCTTTGTGTCCCTCGGTGTAATGAAACTAATCCCCATTCCCTTTCGTCCCCAGCGGCCAGATCGTCCAATTCGGTGCAGGTACGTGTGCACGCTTCTCGGAAGATCAAAGTTGATGACGATACTTACTTGCTGAATGTCGATTCCGCGCGCGGTAACATCGGATGAAATTAGAACTCGGTACTTGCCGCATTTGAAATTGGCGTACGCGTCGTCTCGGGCACCTTTATCCATTCCGCTATGAATACAGCACGCCGGATACCCCTTCAGAACCATAGCTTCCGTCAAATCGGAAACGCGTTTCACGCTGTTGCAGTAAATAATCGACTGTGACATCGAGACCGTTTTATACAAGTCTTGCAGCGTTGCAAATTTCGTCTCATCATCTTCCAGTCCAATATAGTGCTGGCATATACCTTCCAGGGTGAGTTGCTCGGCCTGTACCAATATCTTCACTGGATTCCTCATGAATTTCTCGGTAAGCTTGTGCAGTTCGACCGGCATCGTTGCGCTGAACAAACAAACTTGGATATCATTATGCAGGTACTGGAAAATATTGTAAATTTGATCTTTGAATCCAACCGATAACATTTCATCGGCTTCATCAAGTACCAGCATTTTGATTTGTTTCGCATTAATGTATTTTCTGCGTATCATGTCATAAACTCGACCTGGGCATCCGACTACAATCTGCGGCATCTCCGTCTTTAACATCTTCGCGTCTTCGTCCGTCGACGTACCGCCGATCAACAACTGGACTTTTAAGCCAGGCATTTGGCTACCGAGTCCAGTAACGACTTCCATAATTTGTTTCGCCAATTCTCGTGTAGGCGCCAGAATCAATGCTTGCACGTCTTTCTGGACGGTCGAATCGATTCGTTGGAGCGTTGCAACTCCAAACGCTCCCGTCTTCCCCGTTCCAGATTGAGCTTGGGCAATAACATCGTTCCCTCTTAGAATTGAGAGAATTGATTTTTGCTGAATATAACTTGGCTTTTCAAAATTGTACGCGTAAATACCGCGAAGCAATTGAGGATTCAATTCCTCAACATCTTCCCATACCGAAAATTCACTTGGTCCTTGACCCTGCGAACTTTCCGGTTGCGCGTTTTCTCCGTGGTTGTGGTTACTGTTATCTTGTTCCATTGTAACCGATATTACTATCACTTAAATTATGTATCTACGATTCTCGTTTAATACTTTACTAACTTAAAGTTAAATGTTTAAATAGTTTACTTCGTTTTAAACATTTTTAATATAAATAAATTACTTCTTGTTTGTTTTTACAATATATGAAAGGCCTTGTAAAAACGAGTCTGCCATATCATCTTTTTTTTTATGCGATTCGAACCGGTGCAACCAACACGAACATAATTTTGCAGTTGAATGGGTACATTCCTTACTTTGTATTGTAAAAGGACTTGAACTTGAACCCGTCGTTGAAGTTGTCGTTGAAGAACCCGCCAATATTTTACGAACGCATGCAACCCCTGCTTTTTTCCGGTCATCATACGTTTGAATATCATCTACTTCATCTGCGTCGTCGCCAAGATTCTTCTCGGAAGTGTCGTGGAATATAAAATGGTAAGGTGCGACTTTCAGTTTCTGAACGGATGAAAAATAAATAATGTGTTCTTTATCCACCCCGCGCATCAAAAAGTATTGCGTGATCATTCCCTGCACCGTCTTCATTCGGTTCGCAATCGGACTAATCTGGTTTTCAATTACAACCGCATCGATTTGGGTTTGGTCATTACTATTAGAACCATTATAAAACAATTCATCAAACTGTTTCATGAGACTGTACCCTACAAGAACGAGAGATACAGTACTTGCTTGCTGCAATGGATTCTTATTCTTTTTTTGTATTTGTTTTTGTTCATCTTCTTTTTGGTCCGGAAACTGTATCGTAGAAATGCAATTAGCGTGAGTACTTATCGGATACACATATTCGGTTCGTAAGATGATTAATGCTTTCAGTTTTAATTCTTGTTTTACTGTTTTTACATTTCCAGTGGCGGATTGGGCTTCGCTAACATTAGCATTTGTAAAACTGTACTCTTTACAAAAATCTCTCAAATTCTCCGCTGTGAATGTTTTAAGAACCTTTGAAATGTAAGATGGCGGTTTATTTTCAAAGACGCGACGCGACGGTTCAAGCACTGTTTTATAATGGCGTTTGCATGCGTACATTACATTGTTATCTTGGGTATAGACGTAGTACGGTTTTAGTTTACACCCGGTCTTGCATGTACAGGCTGTTGTTGTTGCTGTTGTTACCGATGCTTCTGTATTTATACCTGTACCTGTATCTAGAGTATCATTCAAGTTGAGCGTATTCCATTTCAAGATTTCAATTTCTCGGTTTTGTCCAGTTTTCTCGTTATTTAATCGCAGGAAACAAAACGAGAGATTTTTTATACCAACATCAATACTCAGAATGTTTGGCATGAATACTATTTCTATTTCTGATAACTCATACGTTTAATGTTTATATACATAATGAATAAAATAATAAAACCAAATAAACAGAACTAATATACACATTGTACAACTATTAAGTATATCACAACTATGACCGACTCCGGATCTGGATCTGGATTGGAACAAGACATGTTGGTCATCAAACGCGATGAAACATTGCAAGCGGTGTCATTTGATAAAATACTGAACCGTATTAAAAATATTGGAATTCTAGATGAAAAAAAAGCAAAACTTACCAGTGTAAATTATACCGTGCTCGGAATGAAAGTAATTGATCAATTACACGACCGCATTCGCACTACAAAGATCGACGAACTTACCGCCGAACAGTGCGCTGCAATGGCAACTACGCATCCCGACTACCTTACCCTCGCCGGCCGTATTATTATGTCAAACCATCACAAGCTAACAACTTCCAATTTTAAACAAGTGATTTCTCTTCTTTACAATTACAAGGACTCTAATGGATCTCTCACACATTTAATTTCTAATGATGTGTATGCATTCGTCATGGAACACGGCGACACATTAAATACAATGATCCGATACGACCGCGATTACGAAATCGACTATTTCGGATTTAAAACACTCGAACGGTCTTACCTTATGAAGGGCTCGGGCGGAACCGTCCTCGAACGGCCGCAACATATGTGGATGCGTGTATCTCTGGGAATACATGTTCCAGTATACACTGCTGACCACGGAACTACGATCACCGCACACGAATGCTTAAACCGTGTCCAGGAAACGTACTACATGATGTCAATGAAATATTTTACTCACGCTACTCCCACCTTGTTCAATGCCGGGACTCCGCGCTCCCAACTGAGTTCGTGTTACTTGATTGCAATGGAGCAGGACAGCATTGAAGGAATTTTTGATACATTGAAGGAGTGCGCGATCATATCTAAATATGCCGGAGGAATTGGTCTACACGTTCACAATATCCGATCCACGGGAAGTTTCATCCGCGGGACTGCGGGCGTATCCAACGGGCTAATACCCATGCTTCGCGTCTTTAATAATACCGCGAGATACATTGACCAGGGCGGGAAACGAAACGGTAGTTTTGCAATCTACCTTGAACCGTGGCATCCGGACATTGAAGGGTTTTTGGATATGAAAAAAAACCACGGCGATGAAGAAAGTAAAGCGCGCGACCTATTTTATGCGTTATGGGTTCCGGATCTTTTCATGCAACGTGTTATGGCCAACGAATCGTGGTGCCTGTTTTGTCCCGACGAATGTCCGGGTCTATACGAATCGTACGGAGACGCGTTTACAGAGCTGTACACGCATTATGAATCCATGGGTAAAGAGAAAAAACGCATGCAAGCGCGAGATATTTGGTTGAAAGTCTTGGACAGTCAGATGGAGACGGGGACACCGTATTTATTATACAAAGACTCCGCCAATTCAAAATCAAACCAGAAAAACTTGGGCACGATACGCAGCAGTAACTTGTGCGCGGAAATTATCGAGTATTCCGACAAGGATGAAACAGCCGTATGTAATCTGGCAAGTATCGCCTTGAACCGGTTTGTAACCCTCGATGTGGACACGGGCATTGGTCCAACATTTGATTACGAGTATCTTGCCAATGTCGTTTCAACCGTTACTCGAAACTTGAATCACGTCATCGATATTAATTTTTACCCCACTCCGAAAACCAAAGCGAGTAACTTGAAACATCGCCCGATCGGGATCGGGGTGCAAGGTCTCGCGGATGTATTTTTAATGATGGATGTCGCTTTTTATAGCGAGAAAGCAATTGAAATAAACCGACTCATCTTTGAAACAATATACTACTCAGCCCTTAAAACGTCCATGCAACTTGCCAAGGATTTGTACGAAGATATGGTTTATAAACAAGGAGCCATGAACATGGTCGATATTTCTCAAACTTCGGGGGCGTATGCCAGTTTTGACGGATCGCCTGCATCCAATGGGATTTTACAATTTGATATGTGGGGAGTTACCCCTACCCCGGGAAGGTATGACTGGGATCAGTTGAAGGCCGATATATGCAAATACGGAGCCAGAAACTCGCTCCTTGTAGCGCTCATGCCGACAGCAAGCACGTCGCAGATTCTTGGAAATAATGAATGCTTTGAACCCATCACAAGTAACATTTACACGCGTAGAACATTGGCAGGGGAGTTTATTGTTGTGAATCGATACTTGATGGCCGAACTCGTTAAACTTGGTGCATGGAACGAAGAAGTTAAACAGTCCATTATTAAAAACAAGGGCAGCGTGCAGCATTTATGCATTCCGGGGTTTGACGAGCACGCTAAAAACAAGTATCGTACCGTATGGGAAATTCCGATGAAGCATTTGATCGATATGTCGGTTGACCGCGCTCCATTCGTCTGCCAAAGCCAGAGTTTGAATTTATGGGTAGAAGATCCCAACTACAATGTGTTGACATCTATGCACTTTTACGCATGGAAGAAAGGGCTGAAAACGGGGATTTATTACTTAAGACGAAAAGCAAAACACCAAGCGCAACAATTTACGGTGGCCGTAGCATCGGCTATGACAGACAATAACAACAATAACGCTTCGTCTTCGTCTATCGTTGAATGCGAACTGTGTTCGGCATAAATAAAATATAAGTAATAATGAATCATTTTATTATTTAATTTAATATGTATATATGTAAATACATAAATACATAAACACATACCACACCGTCCGTATGTTTTTCGGATTTTCAAGAAAGTTCAGAAACCGGAACAAAAATCGTAACCGGAATCGTAAAAAAAAATTCACCACACGTAAAAAGATGAATAGTAGTAATAGTAGTAACAGTAACAACAACGTAAATTTTAAAATAGAAGAAATAGATACTCCGCCGTCACAGTCTCGGTCCCGGTCCCAGCCAAGCCCCAGCAGAAGTTCCAATAGAGTGAAGGTTATAGAAACAGAATCCAATTCCCCGATTATATTGAGTGATACTCCTACAACCCAGTCCCGATCACAGTCCAGGTCCCAGAGACCTATAAAAAAGCGCGATATTCAAATGCGTACTCCAACCCCGTATCATTACTCGACGCAAACGCCGATATCGGTGGTTCCAGTATCCAAATCAACTAAACTTAAATCTCTCAATTCCAGTGGCGATATTATTTTATTTTTTATGGATATGTTGACTACTGTGAAATTGTACCACTGGAAGACAATGAATTACGCCACACATAAAGCAACCGATGAACTGTATGACGATCTAAATAAATATGTCGACGAGTTCGTCGAGGTATTACTTGGATATAAAGGCGGTGTTCGCGCCAAACTTCCCAGAACGCAGGTAACATTGCACGACTGCAATTCTATCGAAGAATTTAAAAAAAAGATAGATGGATATAAAAACGTCCTTATCGGATTTACGTCTCGATTTGACGGTAAAAAAAACAGCGATCTTTTAAATATCCGCGACGAAATACTCGCCACATTGAATAAGAGCCTATACGTGATGTCGTTTAAATGAATGTTTTCTATTTTTCTCCACACGACGAACATCCCGATCTCGTGGATTTCATTATATGCTGCAAATCTCGAACGCCGTCAAATACTTTAAACGCACTTCGATTGAGGTTGTTATGTATACGAACAGACTGAATATCCTCAATATGAATATCAGTGTCTTTAGGATGGTTTTTGGACGTAGAATATGTAAACAACATTTTAAATATTTTATTATTATTATTATTGTATAAACAAATATTTTATTATTTTCAATTCATCATATGCGTACTCGCCGACATCGCAATAAAACTAAAAATAACCGCAGGCGCGGAGGTGCCGCTCTGTTTAGACGAGCCAGCGAAGCTACGCGCGCATCCTACCGGGTTCGTTCGTCATAGTCGATCGGGGTCTAATAAACAATAAAAAGAACTAATATTTTTTCATAATAAAATATTAAACTGATAAAATAATAATAGTAATAATATAAATAACAATTAACAATTCTTGTTTTTTATTTTATGTCTGCATCATCATCTTCGTCCGTTAAGCATAGTCATGTTATTTTAGAAGACTTTCACCACAAAGTGACCGAGTATTATGAAACAAAAAAACAATTCGAAGACGAAATCAACCGAATATTGGAAAATAAACGAGTCAGAGGACAAAAACTCGATCTAAAAGACCGAAAAACAATTAAAATCGGAAAATGCGTTGTTTGCCGGTTCCCGGGAATGACGTTCACAAATACAAAAGAAGAGCTTCGCATCCAATGTAACACGAATCCGAATTGCCGTGCGAACCAAGTTGTTCGTAAACCCGTATTTGAGAATATCGAAACTCAAATGAATGATGCAAAACAGGCAGTCGATGTCGTAAAGGAGGAAATTATTCACCTCAAGCTAAACCTGCTTTTTGGATATGCCTCAGATGATGAAACGGTAGGCGCATTTAATAAATTACAGGTACATATGAAAAAAGCATTTGAATCGTATGATCGAATCAGGCTGCAATATTACGATATTGTATCCAATAGCGATAAAATAAAACAGTTGCAGGATATAGACAAATCGATATCTGAAATTATAAACGAGATTAAGGCAAATTTATCCCCGGCAGGTGCAATCGATGTTACGCAAGAAGTTGTTCGAGATACCGTAAAACTGTATCGCGAACGACTGATTACAATGCTTCGTCTCCAAGAACAAATAAAATACTCGGTGAGTGAAGTAGTTACCGACGAAGACTACAGTGACCATAAATCCGTATTGCGAAAACGCGTGAATCGGGTTCCCATTTCATTAGGTGACCTGGTGTTGCCAGTATCATCATTATAATAATAATAATAATAATAATAATAATATGAACTGTTGAATGAATTAATGAATGAATGAATATAGGAACATTAATATTCATTCATTTGCTATTTTTTGATAATATATACATATTAAAACCGGATCGTTCCTCCGACCATGCCACCAACAGATGGCCGACCGGACCAGCCGCCGTTAATGTCTCCTTGTACAAAGGCATTTCGATTGGGGCCGCCAATTGTAACGCGGCCACTGCCGCTATAACCATTATTATTGGCATTGACTGAGCCGGAGAACCCTGCAGGGGACGTGCGGGGATTGGGATTGGAAATACGAATTGTTTGCATTTTAAGTTTGAGTGGGTGTGGGTGTGGGTGTCAAAGGGTTTATACTATACAAAATAAAAATATTTTTATATCATTTTAAATATATAATACAAATACTTTTTACTTTATAATGTTCGAATACGTTTCATTCCCAGTCTTTTTAGTAAGTCTTGCAATTGGACTGTTTTATGTTTACGTGATCGTTCCTTCGCCGCATGTTATCGTTGTATACCCGACACCAGACAACAGCAAGGAGTTTCAGTTCAAAGATCGAACAGATAACTGTTTTGAGTATGAACCCACTGAAGTAAAATGCCCGTCCGATGATAAAAAAATCAAAGAAATTCCAGTTCAGCGTCATAAGAAATAAATGAAAATGAAAACAATATAAAAATATAACTTCGATATACGTAACGTCAAACAACAACAACAACAACAACAACATGGAACCCGAATATCCTTACCCTCGCACAAAACAAGAAGTCGATGCAGTCGATTTATCGTTTATACTCGATTCGTGGAGTGCCGATATGTTGCGCGACGCCATGTATGCCGTGGTAACCGTACAAGCCTATCCCGAATATGCTTCTAGCGAAATCGACATATGGCGATTTCTTTCAACCTACGATCCACCCAGTTCACACGGGTTTATGTTCAGCAGTAACCCCATTACGGATAAAGTAATTGCAGCAACGCAAGTTGGACACTCCGGCGGATCGATGGCATTCACAATGCGACATCTTCAGACATTGGCTAGACTCGGAGTTTCGGGGTACAAGGAAGAGTACTTGAAACATTAAATTTAAATTTTAAATTTTACCCTACAATATACATGCAAGAAAAATGAATAATAAAAAAAATTGATTTAAAGAATATGTGCATGTATATTATAGAAAAGCATAAAGCGAACAACAAACAACTACCCACCCAAGCATATCAATCAACAATGTCAACTACTTCCGCGAGCCAGAACATCTTGTCTCCCGCCAGTTTCAATCCCTCTACATGCGTCAAATATGCTAAGCCCAAAGTCAACTCATCCGGCGGAAAGAGTATCGGAATTCTCAACGCCGCCTCCGGTACCGTGCTCCAGATTTCGTCCCCCATGATGCTTACATGGGGTGTGAATCAATTCGTCGACGAGAAAACAGGTAAGATCTCATACGACATGTCATTGCAGTTTCCAGACGAAGACCGTTACGACGATGCCATCCGAAAATTCTTCAACAATATCCGCGAACTCGAGCAAAAAGTAAAAGAAGACGCGATTGCCAATTCCAAGGACTGGTTTGGAAGGCCCAAGATGTCGGCTGAAACGACCGACGCGCTCTTTACTCCCATGCTCAAGTATCCCAAGGACAAGTCTAGTCTTGAAACCGACTACGGCCGTGCTCCTACTTTCAAGATCAAACTGCCTTGCTGGGAAGGCGTGTGGAAGAACATCGATCTCTACGACATGGATCGCAGGCTCATGTTCCCCGTGCCTACCAACCCGTCATTGTCTCCAAGCGACTTCATTCAGAAGGGATCTCAAATCGCTGTTGGAATTCAGTGCGGCGGAATCTGGTTTGCCGGCGGTAAATTCGGTGTCACTTGGAATTTGATTCAGGGTCTCATCAAGCCGAAGCTGTCGTACCGTGGAACATGCGGCATTGAGTTGCCCGGAGAAGCTCCAGGACTAGCGTCTGCACCTGCTGCACCTGCACCTGTCGTTTCAAAGGCTCCTGAACCTGAATGCGACGACGATGAAGAGGATGAGGAAGAAGATGAGACTCCTCTCGCTCGTACAATGAGCGCGCCAGTTGCACCCAAGCCGGCTCCTGCAGCAGCAGCAGCAGTTGAAGAACCGGCTTCCAAAAAGAAGATTGTCCGAAAGGTGCCTGTAGCTGCAGTGAACTAATGGATTATGTGTGTGCGTGTATGTTATTGAATAAATGATTGCATCAAATGAATGAATAAGTAAAAAGAGAATAAATATTATTTTTTATGTGCATAATATAACGTCCAAAGACGTGATATTATTCGTTTCTTTATTTTTTTTAATCATATTAACAATAATGGACATTCAGGCACTTGACAAAGCATTAGAAAATGAAGAAAATGCATCCATCATGCAAACGTCTCATTCTGAAATAAAAAAGAAAAAGAATGATATTCTTCAAAAATTGCAATTAAAAGGGACTGTATTGAAAACAATGCACGCCACGCTGATAGGATATAAATATATCGACAATATCGATGAACTCACCGTAGGTAGATACGTTCGATGGATATCATTGAAACGCCCGGATCATATTTCTTTGACAAATGGGGCACACGTTTGCAATATCAGCATTCAAGATTATGCTGATGCTGGGCACAATGACGATGATGATGATGATGATGACAGTGATGACGAAGACCAAGACCAAGAGTGTAAAACATGCGTTCGTTGCAAGGTAGTGCGGAATGGAAAACCATTATTTTTTAATTTGAATTTCGATGAAAATCTTGTTTTTCAAAAAATAACCGAACAAGAGTGGATCATTCTCGATGCACTTGCTGCGCTCGAAAAGATGAAATGAATTGAGAAAATTATGTAAAGATTTTATTTTATATCCTACAAGCATAGCAATCATACGCATCATGCAAAAGGTTGGATATAAAACGTTACTTATCGTGGAATCGCCTTCCAAGTGTAAAACAATAGAAAGGATCCTAGGGCCTGCATACATGTGCGTGGCAACATGCGGACATATTCGAGATTTGGCAATCCATGCGGATTTATCGAATCTGCCCGACGTTATATCATCATCATCATGGTCTCCACCATATACCAAATCTTCAAAAAAAATGCCACATATTCGCAATATTCAAACTGCACTATCAAATTGTAACGGTACCGTCATTTTAGCAACCGACGCAGATCGAGAGGGCGAGTCTATCGCGTGGCACGTATGTCAACTCTTCAATTTACCGGTAGAAACTACCCCGCGTATCGTATTCAAAGAGATCACGCACTCGGCAATTCATACCGCGCTTAAAACCCCAGGTCGAATTGATATGAACATCGTCCACGCACAACAAGCCCGGCAAGTAATTGACTTTATCATCGGGTACGGTGTAACCCCCTTACTTTGGAAGTGGATGAAATCGTCTCCTCCTCTTACTAGTAGTAGTACAAAGGTAAAGGTTGTACAATCTGCCGGTAGGTGCCAGACTCCGGCACTTCGTATCATGTACGACGCTCACACTGAAATGGGTCGATCCATTGCGAATCCAATTGTCAAATACAAATGCATTGCGTATTTTACAAAATACGATATACCATTTTCACTAACTATCCAACTCAATCCCCAGGATATTGAGAGATTCTTATCTTTTTATACGAATGTAGAAACGCGGCGCATCGTAGCTTCACAACATATATTCACCCGGTCTGAACCCACGACAGTGAGTTACAAACCGCCTCCTGCACTGAAATCAACCACGCTCCAACAAATGGGCAGTTCGCATTTGAAACTCGCTCCATCCGAAACAATGAACATTGCACAACGGCTTTATGAAGCAGGGTACATCACATACCACCGGACCGAATCAACCCAGGTGAGCGACGAGTTTAAACGCTCTGCACATTCATTCATCTGCGAGAATTGGGGAGGATCTTATATGGATACGGATACCGACATCAACAATAGCAATAGCAAGAGTAATAGTCCTTCCAATTTTGCTCACGAAGCGATACGGCCCGTAAACGTGTTGGTTACAACCCTTCCTACAAACGACGACCTAATTGGGAAAAATGAACAAGCATTGTACGCATTTATTTGGACGCGTGCTGTATGCAGTTGCATGATGAATTCAGTATACGATAAAATAACTGCGAATGTAAACGTTGTTGTTGTTGGTTATGGTTCTGAATATACATACACTCGTAACGAATATCGCCAAAAATTTCCCGGATGGCGTGCATGTATTACTCGGTACGGTACAAAATTATTGCAACAAGAAAAACAACAACAACATGCAGAAGAGTCAGATGAAGATCCGGTATCGTCTACTACTGCTAACATAGACTATTTCGGATACTTGCAAGCTATTGTTTCCGGATCCGTGCTACCTTATAATACGATTGAATGTTGTCCGCGTATAACAAACACAGTTGCGCCATACACGTATGCAAGGCTTATACATAAACTAGAAAAAATGGGAATCGGTCGGCCGTCAACCTTTGCATCAATTGTTCATACATTAAAAAAGAGAGAATATATACAACACGTACAGCATAATGCTAATTCGGATTCGGATTCAAATCAGGCAATAAAGGACCATCCTAGATATTTTGTAACGAATTACGGAGACGGTGCTATAAGTACCGTAGTATCTGCATCGACTGCATCCCCGAAGTCGCGTTCAAATAAGAATACAAATTCAAATACTATTCAAATAACTCCATCCGGGCAACGTGTTATAGAGACGCTGTTCCCGAATTGCGAATCCCTTCTCGCCTACAACTATACGCGAGATATGGAAGAAACCCTTGACGAAGTTGCGGTCGGTAATGCGGGTTGGGTAAAAGCATGTACTGAATGCATAACTCAACTTAGTGCGTTGAACCAAGTAGAGAAAAAAAACGAACAACGACCAGAACAACGACAAGAACGAGAGAATGAGAATACAGATACAAAACCAGGAAACGGATGTATACGAACCTTGAATTCGTATGCATCCATACGCGACGGAAAGTATGGCGCGTATATATTTTATAAAACTCCATCTATGAAAAAACCTAAATTCATTTCGTTACAAGGGTTTCCATATACGTACACGGACTGCGACATCGAGTTGTTACTTCACTGGATCGAAAAGCATATTTGATTTATTACTAGGAGGACATTATATGTTATATCTGGATTTCGTTGCGTCAAAATTACGGATGATATTTTCCTGCGACAATGCTGTATTGTATAAGTAAAATGCGCCAACATCGGCTGGGCAGAAATTAAAGTTCGCTTCCTGTATTCCTCGTGGAAATTGCAATGGTGCTCCCGGAGATCCCATACCGCTCTCGGTATTATTCGCCGTAACAACGCGCCGAGTACTTACATAGGTATAACTTGGATTACTTGGATCGGCAGAACCGCCGCCAAACCTCACTACAATAGTATACAATGCCCAACCATTCGTATATACTCCCGTAGACGATGTATAACCTCCATTTATCATATTACCGTTCATGTTGAGAGTAACCGAGCTTGAAGTTGGCAGACTTAAAGCATACCCATCATAGGATGAGGCCCCGAATTGCTTGCTTATCAGACCGTCGAACGCTGAAAAATTAGGCGATGCAGTATTTACACGCGCCCATATTTGAACAGTAAACGGAGTAAATGGGGTTGTCGGGTTAATTGCGGCTGCTGCTGCAATTTGCGCTATTTGGTTCACACCATCAAATGTAAACCATTTATTTGTACCGTCAAACGTCGGAGAATTTTGAAGTACTGCACTATACGCCCCGGCAGAATCGAGATTCGTCCAGTTTGCCCCGGTTCCTGAATACGAACTTGAATTGTTTGCATCCAAATGTATCAGACGACTCGTGGTTTCAAGGGTCGTTACTTCGGGTATCACATTAACCGACATGGACACATCGCTCACCGCTCCAGAATTTATGGCTTTTAACTTGATGGTATAAGTTGTTCCATTTGTTAACGGAGTTTCCCCGTCTACTGAAAGCATTGTTATATTTACAGGACTGAAAAATTGGGGTGGGTCAAACACTCTGAAGGTATCTCCGTCGTCGGTAGAATATGCGTAATTTGTTACCGTACCGCTTTGAGTGAATAAAATATATGCTTGTGTGTTTCCTCCTACGCTCGATAATGAGGTAGGTGCTGCTACTGCAGGTGCAGGTGCAGGTGCAGGTGCAGGTGCAGGTGCAGGTGCAGGTGCAGGTGCAGGTGCAGGTGCTGGTGCTGACGCGGAAGTATTATTGCAGCACCCATATGCTCTCCTATGATTTGCCAACCCGGATCTTTTTTTTCCTACCATGTTGTTTTTTTTAATTTAGTTGTTGTTCTTATTTTATCTTATTTTATAGTGTATATAAATATTATTATAAATATGATAAATATGAATAATAATATAATATAAATATAATCGGCATCTTAGATGTGTAAAGACATTGAAACGATATGAGAATCATTGTGGACAGTCGAGAGAAATCATTATTCGACGAACTAAAATATACCCCACCCAAATCATTGAGAGATTATACGACTAGCGCACAAGCAAGAACATGCGGGATACATCTTGATGACGAATTCGAAAATCCTCATGCGTCTGCATCTGCATCCACTACAAGTGATAAGGTTATAGACAAAGCTCCAGTTGTTTGCAAACATGAAGCGCATACACTTGAAAAGAGTCGTCTCGTTATCGGCGATGCTGCCCTTCGATCGGATCATGATGACGATGATATCATTCTTTTCGAGAGAAAAACACTCACCGATTTGGCAGCAAGTATTCGAGACGGTCGGTACAAGGAACAATCTTTTCGCATGAATCAGTACTGCGAACTCGCAAATCATAACATTATTTATATCATTGAAGGTGATATGGCAAAATATGCCGATAAAACACCGGGATCAAATCCAATCTCAAAAAAGGCGCTTTACAGTGCAATGTTCAGCATGTTATACTTGAAGGGGTTTTCGGTTTTTAGAACCTCAAATGTGCGCGAAACCGCCGACCTTATTCTATATTTTGCCGATAAATACGACGCCGTCCCTCCAGGTGAGCGTAAACCGTTTTACCGTAATAAGACGAAACCGACGACGTCACCAACAAAACATGAAGACCAGGATCAGGATCAGGACCTGAAACAAGAAGAAGAAGAGCAACAACAACCCAAATCAGGTGCCACATATAGCAGCACATTCAAACACAAGGAACGGTCATCTCAAATTGTCCCTGAAAATATCGGAGAGATTATGATAAGTGCAATTCCATTCGTGAGTTCTAAAACTGCATCTGCAATCATGTCGGAATATAAGACCATTACAAAATTAATTGAAGCAATGCAAAAAGACCGCACATGTTTGAATCACATTTATACGATCGGGTCATCAGGAAATCGAAAAATAAGCAAATTATGCGTTGATAATTTATTTAAATTTCTAATTGCATAGTATACATACATACCAGAATAAATATAAGGAAATCATAAATTAAATTAAAGTAAAATGCTTACGAATTTAATTATAATTGCTGGCATTCTTATCATATCTCTTATCGGATTCAATATGACAAAACATTCATTATCAGTCCTTGAAGGAATGGTTGACCTTAAAAAAAATAAGGATAGTAGTGGCGGCGATGAGGACATCGTCGACATTGTCACTATAGCAAAAAATCAGACCGATATAACAAAAACTGCGATCGATAATTTAAACAGAAAAGAACACCGTAAACATTATGATGAAATTATTCTGAATGTGTCGCTATGGACGACTGCGAAAATGCTTGACCAGACTAAAATTTTATCACATAAGCTTAGTAATAAAGCGGACATGAGCGAAATTACAAAAATGATGAGTGATATCAATGAAATGAACACTTTTCGAACAACTTTAAATTCTTTGGCCGAGTCTCCAATATAAGTGCAAAGAGTATGAAAAATAAAATTATATAAACATAGTTTATGTGTTTGTGTAATTTAAGGTTCGATAAACTAAATATTATTACATTACATATGAGATGATGCCCAATGCAAAAAAGGACCCTTTATATAATAATCCATGTTTGCCATTTTCATTTTCATATAAACTTTATAACTGCATACCTTGCGGGTTTCATACCAACAATAAAAAGGATTTCGAAAAACATTCTCAGACAAGTAAACATTCTAAGCGCACACAGCATGTAAATGTAAGACCGCGATTACCACGGCACGAATGCCCGAATGTTTCCATTAATAGTAATGATATTGATGACGATGATGACGACGATATTGACAAACCGCCGACGTTTACCTATTTAAAACCTTACGACTCATTTTTATGTTTATGCGGAAGGCGGTACAAGAACGCACACGGTCTCAAGTACCATAAAAAGAAATGTAACATAATAACCCCCGAACTTGTGATGAATATTGTCAACGATAACCAGGAACTGCGCAACGTGATTCTTGCTCAAAATAAAATTATCATGGAACATACGCAAGCGTTCCAGCAACAAATATCGGACCTTATTCCGAAACTCAATACGCCAAGTCACCAGGTGGTTACAACAACCACGACAAACAATACCACGATTCATCATACGCACAATACACAAAACACGTTCAATTTAAACATCTTTTTAAACGAGAAGTGCAAGGATGCGTGGAATATGAGCGACTTTATTGATTCTCTCAAAGTTACGATAGACGACTTAATGGTAACGAGAGAACGAGGAATCGGAGAGAGTATTGGCCGCATCCTTGTTCAGGGATTGAGTACGCTGGATATTTACAAGCGCCCGATTCATTGTACCGATCTGAAACGAGACACCATGTACGTAAAGGATAAGGAAGTTTGGGAAAGAGACGAGCAAAATATGAAGATTAAACACGCAATTGATCAACTGACGTATAAACAAATTATTTCAGTTGATGATTGGAGTCATGCGCAGCCAAATATACTTCACGATGATAAGTTACAAACCGATTATAATACCATCCTTTTGAAGGTGCTTACAGATCCGCGGGAAAAGGATGCAAGACGGATAATAAAAAGTATTTCAAAAGAAACCACACTTGACAAGGAGTACCAGGCATCCAACTGAATATGAATGTTGAACCGGACATTTTTGGACATTTTTGGACATTTTTGGACATTTTTGGACATTTTTGGACATTTTTGGACATTTGTCTGGGTTCCCTAGGACGTCCAAGGACGAGATTTGGGGTTTTTTTTAAAAAAATGCCTTACCATAATTATTTTTTTAAAAAAACTATTTTACGCATTTATAATTTACTCTAGGCAGTCCAAGGACAGGTTTTGGGGTTTTTTTTCTAAAATCCTTACTGACCAATATTTGTTACGTGTGGAGGTATTTTTGAGTGCTCTTACGACGGATCGTGCTAAAAACTCGTTTTTGCGTATCTGTTTTTCCCTTGGAGCACCTTTTTTACTCCAAGGGAATTTTGTAGTGTCCAACTCGTCAAATTGTTACGAGGATTCGTTTGGATTATTTTGAGCGGTTGAAAAAATTTTTATTTTTTTGTCTTTTTTTGTGTCAGTAAGGATTTTCACCAAATGACCGAGTACTTTGTTTGCAATAATGGTAACACTGCGAGTGTTGGTTTTTCCGGTTTTTTCGAATTACAAAAAAAAAACCCATTTTGGGGTTTTTTTACCCCGTGTCCTTTTTTTTTGTCCGTTTTTTTCACTTTTTGGGAAAAAAGCCAAAAAAGTGATTTTCCTAGAAAACGCTCTCATTTTCGAAAAAAAAGTTTAGAGTTTGTTACGATAAAAAAAAACTTTTTTTTCCCAAAACTTTTTTGAGCTTTCTGATTTTGGACATTTTTTTTCGAAAATAAATGTCCATTTTCAACTTTCGTAAATACTTTTCTGAAAAATGGATTTTTTGCATTTTTGGATTTCTGAAGACAGACCGTTGAGTTTATCTAGCTGATCGAGCAATTAGTATAACTCGATGCAGACATTTATACCAGCCATTACGGTGTCGTCTAGTGGTTTTCTAGTATTTATCCTGGGAATACCGATCGGGTCCGGACATTTATATACTTGAACATTTTTCATAACTATGAGATCATGGCATGGTATTGTAATGCTCAACGGTTCCAGGCTTAGTGGAATGCATACCGTAACTGAACCCGTGTCTAGTAGCTTTTGTACGGATGTGCGAATATTGATTGTGATGTGGTTGTTTTCATCAATATACATGTACTCGGGCACGTCACTGATATTGCACCGTACCACCAGATCCGCGTCGTTATCGAGCTTGTAGTATATTTCATTGTGCCATAAAGGGACTGTAAAATGCTTTGATTCGTATTCAAGTTCGTATACTTTTTTCTGGAACACGTCCGTGAGCGTCGGGTTTAAAATGATGACATTATCCGATTTCATTTTATCCGAAACAATTTTGAACATTTTTTCAAGTGCGTCGCTTGGCAGATGCAGAATATCGGCATACTCTCTCATGAATTCATACACCGCAATCGCAGTTGATTTGTCTAACGTATGCAATAACTTGTCGTAATTTGAAGAAACGATATGCATAAGTGCCGCCTCAATGTCGTCGCTGTTCACGTTTACGGGTTGTATTCCACTTCGATTAAACATTGCACGAATAAAAAAAACAAAAATATCATGATAGGATGACGATGGTAAGTCGGTGGTTGTTGTTGTATCCGTATTGGACATCAAATATTGATATGCTTCATTTATTTGTTGAAATTTCGCAGTAGACTCGGGCGAGTTTTCGTTTTTGTCGGGGTGGTATTTAAGCGACGCGATTCGGTACGCTTTGGTTATGTATGCCGAATCATACGATCCATCGCTCGGTATTTCTAGTATGGAAAGTGCTTCAACTTTGTGCATGGAATATCGTCACAATTTGGTTATAGTTTGCGTGTGATTAATTAACATAAATATGAAACGCTCTAAGTGATATATGGGTCTATAATTATTGTTGAACATGTGCAGGAATGTATACGTATTGGTCATAATATCAGTCATGGTTTTATTAGGAATTGAAACACCCCTATTTGTAAGATGGTGAATTAAGTTTTTCACGATTAGCCATATACATCCATAAATGTCCAAGTCGCAAATGAGTATATCGTATAGCGCGTCTCGAAATTCTAGCAATTGAATTGTATCCGGTTGAATAATATACTTGAAGATTCTCGTGCACGTTGTAGTGTGCGGCAATTGAAAAGCGCTATTCGTTTCAGTGTCCGCATGTTCGCTTTCGCTTTCAGTATTACGAATGCGATTGAGTTTAAGGCTTTTTATATTTGATATTTTTGCTACGTCTGCGTCAGACAGTTTAGCAATAAGCGCCAACCCGTCCGGATTCGCTGTCGTAGTACATTTTCTATACTGAAGCGCGGTAGGGCGCTTCACGTGGATTGTTTCGCATGCGTTGATAACATTTGTGGTTATAAAACTGAGATGATCGGTCACAATTACGAATGATATATGGATTTTCGGATTGCTGCACCGGAAATAGCTATAAAAAACATCTAACAGTTCGCTGTGAATGGTATGGAAATTTTTACACATTATAATTCCAGACGTATGCGGACGGGTCGAGACAACGTCTACGATTTGAGTATATATTTCGTTCCATAGAATTTTAGAATTGCACCCCAACATTGCCATATTGACTTCAAAATGAATGTCGCTAACTTTTATATAAATAGGGTTATTCTCATATGAAATAAGCATTCGTTTTTCATATTTCAGTTCACTTGGGCTGTATCGTTTTATTAAATAAAGGGCTTGGGTGTATTTTCCAATACCGGGTGGTCCGTAAAATATGGTATTGGGTAGATGGGTTGACGGATATTTTTCATAAAACGGCAACAATTTTGGATGTAAGTTGTATTTTTTACAGGACTGAATATAGTCGTCGAAATGTGTTTCTAAAAATTTCATGTTTTTGTTAGGTATTTCAGGGTATTTCAGGTATATACAAGATATAAGATATACATGAGATTCATTTTATTTAGATTTAAACGTTAAATACATAAAACTGATATTGGTTGTAAGTGTAAGAATATTTCATTTAATGGAACACACATTAATAGTGCCGTTGCCATTTACACAAAACTTCACCTACTATAAACATGGTATATTTTTTAAGGATCGTGTATGCCGGAGAGACAATGATTCGGGCACGGAGCATGCGTCAAGTCAGATTATCTACATCAATGAGACAATCATTATGAACGGACTAACTTTTTTTTTAAACAAGAACAGTTCTTCGGAGATTTTAGAGTTGGAACAGGTGATACTAAAAATGTATGCGGACACATTTTTTGGAAACGAAAACAAGAAAATGAATCTCATGATGCTAGAGTCGAATGGTGGCGACGATACTGGCGATACTGTCAATACTGTAGCGTTATACGTTACCGGCGTGTGGGATAATGCAACTGGGATCGGATTAGAATACAAATGGATTAGACAGTTCACCCATCGGTAGTGAAACTTGTTAATAATACTTCAGTCCACGTTATCATACCGGCGGTAAGGATTGAACACATTATCGCAATCCATGCCGTGAGGATCATTAAAGACATATCTTCTTTTTTGCAAAGCAACAGAGTTTTTGCAATATAAAATAAAAGGCCAATCGTAAGACCTAAAATAAAAGTTGATCCGACCGAAAATCCTACGAATGAAGTTGGAACTTGATTCGTATTTATTTTTTTCCGGAATGTGTACGTCTGTATAATCGTCCATGTTATGAGTGCAATGACGAGAACAAATGGAGCCGAGAAGAAGAACAGGTTAACTTCACTTGTCTTTTCGGGACTTATCTCTTTTGATACAAACCGCCGGGTTAGAATGGATATAACCGTCACCCATAAACAAATTGTCCAAAATAGACACCACCCATGGGTAGCAATAATCGTATCTGCTTGACCATTTATCTTACTTGTATTTGTGCCTGTTGGATTCTCAGTCGTGGGTACTGATGGATCCAGGTCCGGTTTTTTATCTTGTGCTAGTTGAGCAATCACCTTTACAATTAGTGAAACGCCAATAAGTATCGAAAAAATTTTAATACTTCCATCAAATTCGGACTTTGCCGTAACTTCGGTACTTGGTTTTGCCGGTGCAGTGACAGCCATATTATTATTATTAACTTATTAACTATTATCTATTATACTATCTTGCTAAAATAAATCATGCCGTATATTTTCTTTAATATACTGAACATCTTTTGCAATACCATTTACTATTTCGTATAATGAATGAATTGATTTTATCATACCATCCAGTTTATCATCGTTTACATTTATGTTTACTGCGTTTACCGGTGCATCTGTTGCACTTGCAGTGGCAATTGCCATGGTCGGTCGTTTGAGTTTGTTAAAAATTGTACCGATCTCCATGTCTGCATCGGTATCATTATTGTTATTGATATTGTTATTGCTATTGTTATTGTTATCAGTATCAAATGAAACTGATTTTCTGTTGGAAATCGAATTTGAAGATGCAGTTGCAGTTGCAGTTGCAGTTGCTGAAGTCGGGGTCGGGTTTGGATTTGGAATGTCAAACTGGATAAGTTCGAGTTCACGTTCTCTAGATGCAAGGGCTTGTTTTATTAACTCGTCCATATTTTCTCCTATGGGCACGTCGTCATTTATTTTTTTGTCTGAAAAGTCTATTTCTGCCGGTTTTTTAAGTACTAGTAACGAGTTCATATCATCTTCTAATACTTTCACCTTTGAAGTGATGTCCCTAATTCTGGCCTCTTGAATATCGGTTGATTTGTATATGGGTACAAGTGATGCTGTTGAAGGCGGCTTATACTGCGCCATTTCAGTCATGACGCGTTTGATAACTTCCTTGTTCAGGGTAGATAGGACCATTTGAGGAGACGAATTTTGTTTTTCAGACGATGATGCGGTTTCTTGTGCATACGAGTTTATTGTAGTGTGTATTGCCGTTTCAAACAGCGTCATTACCGGTTGAAGTGAACTGTCGCTCAGCCCTGCAAAAACGCGCTCTTCGGTCAGTAGCGACCACAGTAGCGCCTTGTTGGCGTTACTGTTTACTTGTTGTATTATCACGTCCATAGAATTGATTTACTTTACTTTAATTTACATTAGTCCTAGTGATTTTTTTATATTATTTTAAAATCAAAATGGTTTAAAGGTTAAACGTACTATTTTTATAAAATAGAAAGTAGATAACATGGCAACTTCATCTTCCGAACAACATGCAAATGCAGTCCCTGGGTACAGCGGACGCGTAAAATGGTTCAACAACAAATCCGGATACGGGTTCATTACCGTTCTTAAAACAGACGAGGCAGCAGCTGTCCCGGTAGGGACTGACGTGTTTGCGCATCACAGTGAAATAAATGTATCGAGTGACCAGTATCGTTACTTGGTGCAGGGCGAGTATGTTGCATTTGATGTGGTAAAGACGACGAATGCGAACCACGAATACCAATGTGCCAAGGTAAAGGGCATGTATGGGGGTCAACTCATCTGCGAAACGCGTCACGACGCCAGGTCTCAATACAAGACCTCGGGTTCCGGGGATAATCTCGAATCTTCACGTTACGGAGGAGATGTATCCGATTCTGCAGGTGCCCAGAACAATGGCAGCAACAATAATATTCGCGGTAAACGATTTGCAAACATGAAAATCTCTACAGAAGGCGGCCGTGGAGGATTTCGACGCTAATAAAATAAAATAAAATAATTCGCGCATAAATTAAAATTTTATTTTTTGAAAATAAAATTTTACTTAAAAATTCAAAATATTAAAAAGGGTCAAAAATGGAAAGATTTTATATGCAGTGAGGAACCAACATATTCGAAAATAAATCCAGGAAAATACGGGCACGGGCGCGGGTGGGCGCGCAAGGCCTAGCTTTCCGGGGATTCGTCTGGTGAATGTTGACCGTATGCTTTCGGAGTTGTTGCGGTTGATGGATCTACGCCTGGTTCAGCTGTACGACATCCGAATGAGACAAACGTGGCATTTTTATATTTTTTTGGGTTTATGTTTATGAGCGATTTAATTGTAATCATTTTATACCGCCTTTTAAAATCTGGTGTGTTCCATACATAGGGTGGTATGCTACCCGCCTGAATTGTATAAGGTGTGTTCGCCTGAATTTTTTCAGCAGCAGCAGAATCAGCACGGGTAGTAGGGATGAGGCCAAACTCTCCCGTAACATCTCTCATATACCCCGTTGTCAAATCAAATTCAATAATACCTTCAAACGATCCGTTGCTTGACCCCGGCGGCCTACTTGCTAAAACTTGAGTGTTTATAATGCGCTCTCCAGGTCCTGACGGACGATGCAGACGCAGTACGCTAGTTTCGCTATATTTTCCAAAGTCCCACGGCGTGGTCTTGCCCTGGGCATTATACCCCATCGGATGAATCATTGCATCCAAAAAGTGTAAAAATGATTCGCCGTTTCTGTCTCTACTTGCTCTAGGGTCTGAAGCGGAAGCCGAAGAGTACACACTTCTATATGCCCCGGTTAACGTATCTTGGGTGCTAGTAACGTTCTGTATGAAATATGGGGAGACCGTACTTTGAGTGGAGCATGCATATGGTGTTAAAAACAGAAGGTCTGCGTTAAGTTTGAAAAGGTTGGGCAAACTGGTGGCGTGGCCAAAAATACCGTAGAATTTATCTACTCGTTTCGTCAAAAACCCCGATTTGGCGTCATCCCCTCTTAACATTTCAATGTAGTCGTTAATGGGGACGCGTTTTTTATGTGTCAGTCCTGCTGTTCCTGCCGCGCCACCACATCGTGGTTGTCGCCGTATCCGCCGTGAATATTTTAATTTTAAACGCGACGACGTCGTTCGGATAATTTTAAAATTACGACGTTTACGACTTGACTTCATTTTCTATTTTATAAATGAACTATTTCTATAATATAACATAATATAACAGTAAAATATAAATTATTTTAATTTAAAATTAATTTATTTTTTTAATGATTAAAATATTAAAATATTATTTATCATACTTTTTATATTAATTGTAATAACTTTATACGTAACCACAAACAATGAACCAACTATATGTAATAAACAATTAACAGACACCGAATACATAAATCATATGATATCGCATCATGAAGTTGCTGTTTATATGAGCGAACTTCATTTACATGTTACAAAAGATCCAATAATTCTTGATATATTAAGAAATATAATAAGATTGCAAAAGTATGAAATAAGTCTAATGAAAGATTCGAAATTAATTAATAACACTAATGATGAATTTAATGATGAAATGAGTAATAAAAATATCAAAATGTACAACGCATATCACGCTACACAAGGTGATTTTACAAAACCAAATACACTGCATTTAAGTGATACATTTTGCGATCCTGGGTTTTTTAATATGTCTCATAATAAAAATTTACATAATATGACAGATGAGATGTATATTCAGCATATGATACCGCATCATCAAGTCGCAGTTGATATGAGCAAAAAAATATTGAAAACGACAAATAATGACTTCATTATTTATTTAGCATACAGAATAATTAGAAGTCAGCAATTAGAAATCACTCATCTCTATTATTTATCAAAATCGGAAAATATGTTTAAAAGTAATATTTTATAGATTTGATTTGGTCAGCACTGGCAGCGGCTCATAATTTATTGAAATTCGGAAATTCGTATGGAATGAAAATAATATAACAATAATATAACAGTAAAATATAATAACTAATTAACAAGAGTAGTAATACAGTACAACAAAGAAAATAACATGGAACTGAAATCGAATACGAATGCAAAAAAGATTTTAACAAGTCAGTTGAATTTTAATCTGAATAATGAGCACCAACTGATTCCAAGAGAACAAACGTTTGTTCTAGACCGAAAATTAATAACGGTTCATTCTGAAGATAGGGATATAAGGCAGTGGCCCAAACCAAACATGTTTGAAGTGCAACTTCCAACAACATATACAAGCGTATCTACGATTCAACTAGTGGAGTGCAATATCACAACAACAACGTTTACATTTAGTAGAGACTATCAGAATACGAAATTCTCATTCAAAATTTTTCCCGAGGCAACTCCAAACCCGTCGGCAATTGAAGATTTGGCGTACTATTATATGAATAACGGCCCGACTGGACAAGCGAATACGTATTATGCGGAGATATCCGAGGGGTTTTACCGACCCGAGCAGCTTGCAAATGAACTTGAGTTTCAAATGAACCGAGCCGTTGCAAATTACCTTATTACTCGCGATGAATATATCGACCCCAATGAGGTTAACCCGCCCGCCCCCGCTCCAAGTATTTTTAGATCCGTTCATAAGGACGAAGTGTATTCTTATTTTAGAGTGAAATATGATAGTGTAACGCAAGAGTTGTGGTTTGGGAACGTGCATGATAGGTTTGAACTTATGTTTTCGGAGAACCAGGATTATGTAGACCCCAGCCCGATTGACCCGTCGACGCGGAATACGCGATGCGACCAGCCGAATGTATGGACTTATGCTATGAACTGGGGTCTTCCATTCTATTTGGGGTTTAGTAAATCCAACTATGCTGCAGCTGAAGTGGCTGAAAAAGAGCTTCATTTTGGAACGGCGAGACCAACGTTATGGATTTCGGCATTAACGCAAAAAGGCGGTAAACTTTTTTACGTGAAGGCTCCAAATATTCTGGACATTTATGGAAATACCGCGATTTATATGGAACTTGAGAAAATGAACACGTGCGATGAAATTGCGCCGTACCGAAGTGCCACGAATAGTTTGCGTTCCGACTATAATGGAACCGTGAATTCGTATTTTGCCAAAATCCCGCTCACGCTCAACGCGGAAGGTACCGGGTTTTCGGCCTCAAATAGTTACATGTACTTGTATAATATTGCGCAGTTCAACCCAGTCATAGATAAGTTGCGCCGAATCAAGGTGACGATGCGGTACCATGACGGTCGACTCGTTGATTTCAAGGATACCAATTTTAACTTTACGATTTCGCTGGGCCAGATTCACGACGAGATTGCGCGCAATTATGTGTTACGTGTTCCGGCCAAGTTTTAATATTAATTTTTAATGTTTAACTATCCAAACCCGTGACTGAAACTACAGAAAAGCTTTCTGGCCGGGCGCCTTTCGCCGCCGCAAAACGCTCAATTTCTTGCGATTTCGCACATATCAGTAATCATCATTCAACTGATATGTGGTTCAAACAATTCAAAACACAGTGTTAGGGCCTCTCCATCGGGAATATATCGAAAAAGTCCTTTATCGCACGTTGGGGATGTATATAATAATTATACAAGTGCGACTGTTGTTCAATTTTATTCATTTTTAATTAAATCACAAATATGGATACTCCCTCCCGGGATTCTTAGCACGCCATTCGTCTTTCTCCTTTTTCGTGTGCATACATCGCCACCCCATCACTTGACCGCTAATTTTTAATTCACATCCTGTCGTACACCTGCTAGCTGGTCTAGTATAACCATTTGGGATAGTAGGACAAGCGCCTTTACGTCTTAACCATTCTTCAAACGTTCCATCATCATTTCCGCATATTCGCCCCCCCATTACCACATCGCATTCTCCATATGCTACTGGTTCCTCGGGTAGCGCCTCATATCTTATTTCTCTTGCGACTTTTTCTTTTATAATATTACCTAATTCTATAATTTTTGGGAAACTTTTAGTTGTATAATTGTCAACTAGTTTCTGCTCTTCTGTTCTTATTTTTTCTATATCATTACAATTCATCCCCCAAGACCCGCTAACTTTCATAATAACTCCGCCCTCCTTAAAATCACATCCTGGGGCCGCCGTATCTAATCCATACTTGTATACAATATTTGATTGAACATTCGTCGGGGTTGCAGAATTCAGTACGTTTAACGTGCCATCTTTACCAAAATGAAGAAGCTTTTGTCCACCGGGATAATTAGTTGGTAATGTAACCGCCGGGTTTAACTCGATTCCTAGACCTGCGGATGTGGCATCGGATAGTGAATTTTTATTGATATAGCATTTATTTGCAGTGTAGGAAAACAAGGGCATACCTTTATCCTCGGCGCGCTCCATGCACTTTTGGAACGTAACGTTTTTTATATCGTTCTGTAATTCATATCCAGTGCTAGAGGCGGCGCCAATGTTATACGTACCAACATAATTATATCCAGTGGCTTTTCCTGGGTATACCACTTGTACGTTCATGCCTTCATTTCCACAGGCCGGAAGAAGGTTGTCACTTGCACGTGTCATGTCCGATCCGACAAAAATGGCCGGGGTGGACGTAGTAGGTTCTGATGTTTGATGAATTGCCGATCCAACATATAAATTGGATCTTAACGCTGGATATGCGTAACCTGTTAGGGACTGTGGCGCTGTACCTGTCTCTACAACGGGACAGCCATATTTCCCGGACGACTCATTCATCAAATTAGAAGTAGCCCACGACTTGAAGAGGCCTTTATCGGTTATATACCCGGTCTTGGTGGTGTTAGTAGTCCCCACCGGAATGGTCCTATTTGTTCCGGCGTATCCGTGCCTCCCCGACTGTCCCGTCGCTGCTAAATATTTATCAATATTTGAAGTTTGTAGTTGTCGTGAGTTGACAAGAGAATTCACCGTTTGTGGTAAATTTGACCCGTAAGGATACTTTGCATCGGCGTCTTCTTCGTTATACTCGGCACCATACCCACTTATTCGTATACTATTACTAACCGGATCTTCAGCTCGCGCCTCGCTTGGGCCTCGTCTGCATGTCTGGGCAAAAACTGGCATTTACGTTGATTCGTTGGATCGTTTGTTGGTTACACTCGCTTATTCTTTAATTCACTACTCTACTAATAAATGATAAAAAAAATACATTTTATCATTTTATTATTATTATTATTATTATTATTATTATTATTATTATTATTATTGCATTATTGCAACGAGGTTTTTTAACATTTGGTAATCCGCTTTGACGTTCATAGCATACACAGACATTGTAAGACTCACCGTAGTAATTGTAAGTGAACCGTCCCGTTCTCTTTCTCTTTCTCTTTCTCGTTTTACAATTTCGTCTACATGGGATACGATACCGTCTCGATGTTTTGTAAACAACTCGCGCATGATTTTTATATAGTGTTGGCGACACGTGTCTGGTAGTACAATGTACCGTCCAAATTCTCGTTCGTCTAAAAGTTTACAAAGTGTAAACTCAATGTTCTTGTATTCGATAATGCGATGATACGTTGTAAACTCGGTATGGGTCGGGGTTACTCCGGGTTCATGAAGCATGGGTTTCGCGTCCAAAATCGAAATCATTGTAAGCAGAATTGATTTCAGGGTAATGCATCCACTCCATTGGTCTCCCCGCCAATTATTCAAAATGGATAAACACACGTACCCATTTTTATAAAAATTGGGATGCATCCGCGTCGTGCCGTCATTCGAAAGAAACGTCACAGTGGGCGGTTTATGGGGGTAATCCGGTGGAAATTTAATTTTAAAAAAATAGTATCCGCCGTAATAAACGGTTCCGGGTTGACCATACAGCATTGCATAGCCAGTAAGAATGTCTTCGTCGTCGTGAAAATAATAAATACCATTATCATGAAGAGGAACCCGAATCATTTCTCGCACGTCGCTTAAGATTCGTATGGCTGCGTCTTTACTAATATGAATAATTTCATCAGACGTAGAAGTCGCAGTCGCATGATGCGCAGAAGCCATGGATGATGAATGATGATGAATGATGATAAATGAAATGAAAATGAATGCAATAATGAATACAATACTCTTAGTTACGATGTTATTTTTATATTCTTTCTATACTCCTATATTCATTATGAAATCCGTTTCCGTTTTATAGTTTTATTCTTGGAACCCGTTTTGGACACCGATATTGTCTTTGTCTTCAGTCGAGACAATGCCTGGCTATTTACGGCATATGTTACCGGTAATGGCTTATTCGTATCCTTGTTGTCGTTGTTAGTGGCGGCGGCGTTGTCCACAGTATCCATTTCGATCGGACTAATATCTATTTTTTCAATTGAAAGTGAGTTATTAGACCGGGACCGGGACGATGATCGCGTTCGTGGTGATCGTGATGATAACCGATTTCGATCGCTCATTTTTTTACGTTTTAACTGTGACTTGCGTCTTCGTATTTTTTGAACACGGGTTTTAGCTCGATCCAATGGAACGTATCGTAAAAAGAGCCTTTGATACTCGGGATTCGACTTATCGTTTTTTAATTCTTGGTACTTGTTCGCTTTATCTCTACGAAGCGATTCCAGTGTCTCTTGGTTACCGTAACACGAGCTGCCGAACCGCTTCAAAAGCCCGGATTGACTAAGGCGGTTTTTGTTTTGAATGTAAAATAAAATTCCCGCCAGACAAAGCAGCCGGTCGCGATTGTAATAGTAGCGTTTGGCATATGAAAACGCCAAGTAAAACATGAGCATTGTATCGATACTGGCAACCTTAATGATTTGAGTATTCAACTTGATTGTATTATAACTGTGGCACGCGGTGGGTTTGTAAATGAGCGCGACTATGTTCGAATCTACCGCTACTTTATAATGGTCCAGAATAATTTCGCCAATTGGGGGCATCTTTTCAATCGTGATGTTTTCAAACCCGTTTGTCTTCAGTGTCAGTTTTATAAGTTTGGCCAATTCTTCTGGATTATTTGATAAAACGTCAAACTCCGGCTGTTTGGAAAGTTTATGTCGATCGTTCTTGGGCAAATACTTACTGTATAGAATATCTGCGAATCCTCCAATAAATACGACATTGCTGTTCATAAGAACTTTTTGAGTTATGTCATATATTTTTTTATCTGGGTGTTTAGAACTAGAACTAGACTTGGAACTAGAACTAGAGTTAGAATTGGATTTAGATTCCGGCAGTCTGGTTTCATTCGTATTGTTGCGATTCTGCATTTCAGTTTCTTCAAACCTGGAGCAATTTATTAGTTTCATGGGATACACTTTGTTCAAAAGCGTAAGGCGCTTCAACACCTTTTCCCATCGCGATACATCGCCTTCCGGACGAGAGAGTTCAAGGTACATCGCCATTCGTAAAAAATTGGTGGGCGCATATCGTATTCCGTGCTTTATGTACGACTTTGCGGCCAATACGCTAAACAGAGCCATGTCCATGTGAGTTATATCTGCAACCGGGATGAAATTGACAAACACCTTGAATGTACCGGGATGAGATCCGGATTTGGCTTCCACTTCATTGTACCCCATCTTAAAAAAAATATCGGATAGCTCTTTCGAATCCTCTAACGCATTGGGTGAATAAAAATCGTAATCTGGAACTTCAATATCATTATTGTAAAATCGATACTTTTCAGGAAGAATCGAATTAATTGCAGTTCCTCCATAACAAACCAGTTTTTTTTCGCGTAAAAAACGTTCTACACAGCCAATAATTTTTTTAACTTCGGGCGATTGTGCGACCTTTTTACCGCTTCTAGACTCTATTTTGTCTACCGCATTTCTTAATAAATCAATTTCACGATCTTCAATGTTTTTCGACTCATTGTAGGTTGGCATGAATACGGGGCATATATATTATACTATTACTATATTATTATAGAATATAAAATATAGAATATAAAATATTAAATTTTAACCTATCATTTAATATTTAAAAAATATTTAAAATACTTGAATAAATAGGGGGGGGTCAAGCGCCCACTACGCAGTGCTTAAACCCCTGTGCGCCTCTGGGGGGTCTGAGGGGGGCAAAGCCCCCCCCCTACATACTATAATCGGTTCCCATTGATGTCGTAGCCGTCTTTTCTGACGTGAGTGTTTTGGTCGGATCAATTGGGGTGGGATTGTTCAAAACAATAGGTACATATCTTAACTCGGGCGGTTTCAAGATAAAAGCAGAACCAAAATCCTGGAATCTTTTAAGGTAAGCTATCATATTCGCATCATTTTTTTGAAACGCCATAGCAACCATTTGACACCCGTTGTTGAACGGAATAGTTGCATCATACAAATTTTCCGACTTGGTAGAGCGTTCGGGAACGACATATTTTAGAGACTTCTTTGCGGATTCTTTAATCGTGTTATTATTCGAATCTGCCAGTTCTTTAAACGTGTATTTTGATGTGCCGTTTGTAACGGTGACGTTGACATATTCGTAAAGAGGCGTGCGCTTATATATTTCTCGAGTGTTTATATTACTGTCTGATCCCGGCGTTTCATCAATAATAATAATTACTTTATCCATCAAGCTGGTAAGCTTGATTTTACCAAGGTCTTCGCCGTGAAACGAGTACGCAAATCGAGGATCGAGTAATTTGGGTGAAAGGTTGGTTTTAAGAATATCTGCAATTGCCTGGTATGTCATAATGTTCCGACTCTTAATTCGAAGACATAAAAATAGCGGATCGCTAGAATTTTGAGCCCCGTTTGCTGAAAACGCTAGCTGGTTCACCACCCTTATTGCTTCTGCGAACGGCACGTAGTTGTATACTTCTTTCATCGTAAATTCGGGCTGCGATGACGCGGCTACAACCGGTACACCATCGACCGAGTATATCTCGAAATCTAGAACGCGCGCGCCCTGCTTTATCACGGTTTCCAATGCGACCGTTGAAACAAAGTCTGATGTGTACTCGCCGGAGCAGCAGCAGTTATACGCGGTCAGCATATAATAATCTCGAAGCAAGTAACTGTATTTCTCATCAAAGTCGTTTATAGATCCGGGCTTGGACGATTTTTCATAATTCGCTATCATAGTGTTATCATTGGTCTCCTTTTTCCCTCGAGTCCAAACAACCAGCCAAATAAACATGATTGCCAGCACGGAGTTGATTATCAACCCGCCCATATGCGCGACATTTGGCCGCATCCCCTTTATAGTGGATATGGTAGCTGAAGCCACTCGACTCAATTTGTCCCCGATTGATTCTGTGACGGGATCCGTTCCTATCGATGTCGTCGATGTCGGCATATTGAATTTATTGTATAAGTTATAAGTTATTAAAAGTGTTTCTACTATATTATCTACTATATTATAACAACAAAAATAACAAGAAAAATAACAAAATAACAAAATAACAAAAAACAAAATAAAATATAGTTTAGAAAGGCAAGTATAACTATATATAATTTAACTTATAATAATATGCCAGGCGGATTACTAAACATCATCGCGTATGGGAACCAAAACACGATACTGAACGGAAACCCGAAAAAATCATTTTTTAAAACCACATATAAAAAGTACACAAATTTCGGTCTCCAGAAATTCAGAATAGACTTCGATGGACAGCGTAAACTTCGAATGTCGGAAGAATCCAAATTCACGTTTTATATGCCGCGGTATGCCGAACTGCTTATGGATACGTACATATGCGTAACCCTCCCCACGATTTGGAGCCCCATTCTTCCACCTAAAACTGAAAACGATAAATGGGCGCCGTACGAGTTCAAATGGATAAAGCATTTGGGTACGCATATGATCAAGGACATAACGGTATCTGTGGGCGGCCAAATTCTTCAAAAGTTTTCAGGGAGTTACCTTCTCTCCATGATGCAGCGCGATTATCCCGCCGAAAAACAGGATCTTTATAGCGAAATGACCGGCAACGTACCGGAACTGAATGACCCGGGCTGCTACGGCGCCCGCGTAAACCAGTATCCTAATGCGTACTACACTCCGAGCCAGCGCGGTGCGGAACCCTCCATTCGCGGTCGTAAAATATACATTCCAATCAACACGTGGTTTACCACCAGCAGTAAAATGGCGTTTCCCTTGGTGTGTTTGCAGTACAACACCCTTCAGATCGACGTGACGCTGCGATCCGTAAAGGAACTGTATACCATTCGCGACGTAACCGATCCAGAAAATGGGTGGCCCTACGTACAGTCAAATTATACGCTGAACGAGCACCAGTTTTACCGGTTTTTACAAACGCCGCCGGATGTGGAATTGGGACCATCTTCGTATACCGATACGCGAACCGACTGGAATGCTGACGTGCATATGATCGCGACATACGGGTTCTTGTCAGCCGAAGAGACTGCTGCATTTGCCGCGAACGAACAAAAGTATTTGATAAAGGCCGTTTACGAATGGGAGCATAAAGACGTTACCGGAAACACGCGCATAAAATTAGAAAATACGTTGGGGATGGTATCCAGTTGGATGTTTTTTTTCCGACGAAGCGATGCGTTTATGCGAAACGAGTGGAGCAATTATACGAACTGGCCATACGAGTACTTGCCACACGACATTGAACCGGCCGAAATGGAATTTTCTTCGGATCGACAGTTAATAGAGGGATGGAAGCCGCTTCAAGTGTCTACGGTTACGGGCGAGGCACTAAGTACCCGGACCTCGTATCACATTGGACCCGGTCGAAATCCGTGCATGGATCAAGCCGGGCGGCTGGAACTACCCGCGACAAGCAATCGTCGCACCGGATTGTATACCAGCGGGCTATTCGAGCCCGAAAATCAGCGCGAAATTCTTAATACCATGGGGATCATTTTCAATGGAAAGTATCGAGAGAATATTCTGGATGCTGGAATTTACAATTATGTGGAAAAATATGTACGCACCAAAGGGAATTCACCGCCTGGAGTGTACTGCTATAATTTTTGCTTGAACACCGACCCGAACGACCTGCAGCCATCGGGCGCGGTCAATATGAGTAAGTTTACGCAAGTTGAACTGGAACTGTCGACAATATATCCGTCACTGGATCCGAACGCGTCGTTTCACATGATATGCGACCCTACAACCGGACTGCCGATTGGTGTGAATAAAACCAACTGGCGTATTTACAACTACATGTTTGATTTGGTTCTTATCGAAGAGCGCTACAATGTGTTAACGTTTGTATCGGGGAACTGCGGTCTCATGTATGCTAGATAATAATAGAGTTTTTATTAATTTATTTTAACAATTAGTTTAATTTATAAAATTAATAATAATCATATAAAATAACAAAATAACAAAATAACAAAATAACAATAACAAACAAAAATGGACTGGTACAAAATTTTATACTATACGATCCTTTACGGATCGTATGTATTATACGGACTGCTACTGCTCGCCATTTTAGGCGGACTTCCCAATATGAATTTGTCAGATAAAATTCCCGAATACCTCACCGTGCTTCAAAATGGGTTGAAGTACTACGTATGCTTTTTTTTAATCGCGCGATTCAACCCGTTTATGCGATCGAAGGGCGAAGACTTTACGGACTTTGACGCCGATGTCGTTTTTTCATCCGCAATTTTCTTACTGCTCACTACATCGTTCACGTCAATTGCGTACACGCACGTTATGGAACAAATAAAAAACCCGCTTCGAAACCCGTTTAATGAGTTTAAGTTTAATAAAGACGACGTGATGAAATCTATACAAGATATGAAAATATTTTAATTCAGTTCATCTCAGGGGGCAGAGCCCCCCTCAGACCCCCCAGAGGCGCAGAGGGGGTTAAGCACTGCGTAGTGGGCGCTTGACGCCCCCTCCATCTATCTAATACCTACGTCGTCTAGTTTGGGTTCGTCCTCCTCTCCCGCGTCGCATTGTCTTTTTTGGATTTGTCTTGGACTCAGATTTAGGCGGCGATGGTGGCGACCTCCTCTCTGAATCGAAAAACCATTTCACCTTTTCAAGTATCGTTTCACCAACGAGCGCATCTACTTCGCGTTCATCGTCGGTATATTCCGCCGATAAGGATAACTGGGATTTCTTCTCAAGGATGCGGTTCAACTTGAGTGTTGCGGTTTGCGACGTTGCAATACCGAGAGAGTGATATAGCGGACTTGACATAAACCTTTTTATAAAAACAGACTGGTCAATTCTGCGTTCGTACGGCTTGACTTCAATGACGTATACGTTACTCGTATGCATCCCAGGATGCGCCCGATCGTCTACAAAAAACACCTCAATTTTCCCTTCCAAGTTGGTGCATCGAACCAGATCGTTGTATGTTTTATCATGACTGGTACGTCTCACTTCGACCGTCTCTCCATTCGGACGCTTGAATGCACCAATGACGCGGTCAAACAATGATACCCCGCTTTTATAATTGAAATAGTTTTTAATGCTCTCGGTCCATTCGCGCGGGCCGGTATTGTTCGTGTATATCATAACGTGATCGCACTTGTGAACGCGCTTCATTTTTACAAGAAATTGCATAGTGTCCATTATTTTTGGACGCAGGACCTCTGGATACAGGTCAACAATGGCATTAAAATTATCCCGAATGACCTTGTCTGGGTTGGTATGGACTAGTTTTAATATTCGGGCAAGCGTATAAATAAATTCGCTTAAATCAGAAAATGTCCCCAGCGTTTCATCCATATCAAACACTGCAATACGCATTACACTTGACGCATTGGGAGGATCATGTTTCATTTTATTTATTTATATACTTATAGTTTATAAATTATATTTTATATTTTACATTTATTTAGAGAGTTTATTCGCAAATATAAAATGCCATCTCTAAATAGACAATTGACGAGACGAAAATGCGAACGGGTTTTGCGGTTTTATAAAACCCGGTTTACTCGTACCGAACAGTTAAGCATATTACGGAAAAAAACCAAGGATATACTTAATGATAAAATGTGCAAATGCGTGAATGCTCTTTATAAAGGCACCGCAGCTAGTAATAGTAAGGATTTGCACGCATACAAAGACTCAATTGCCATATGTAAGCGTAGCGTATATGGAAGAAAGGGTTTAACGCCTCCAAGATTCACGTGCAAGATACGCAAGCACTAGTTATCTTCATGTTGAATCCCTTGAATCCTATTCAAAATCAGTTTCCATTCTGGGTGCATATTTTCAAGAGGTAGTTTCGAAAATGTATTAAGTTCGACTAGTCCGTATTCGATGCGTTCAAGCACCAATACTGCACTTGTTACGGGTTTGTATTCCGGACGGGATAGAATAAAGTCGCACAGGTTGGTTCGAATGAACGTGTCGCACTCATATTCGGGGACGGTTGTTATAAAGAATCCGTCCACCCTTTCACGCAAGTCAGGGTCTTCAAGAACTTGGTCATAAATTGTCGCGCCGCCAAAAATCCACAGCACGTCCAGCGAAAGTTCGTTTTCGGCTTTTTGAATTGCATCATGTATCGACGCCGCCATATGAAGATGAAGATGGTCTGTTGTTGTTGTTGTTGTTGTTGTTGTTGTTGTTGTTGTTGTTGTTGTTGTTGTTGTTGTTGCTTGCGTTTGCGTAACGACGATTGTTTCCCTGTTTGGAAGAACCCGGCCAATTGATTCGAACGTTTTCCTACCCATTAAAAGCCCATTTTTTATACCTGGGGCGGTTGTTATCTCTCGCATAAATTTTGAGTCCTTTTTAGACCGCCACGGAATTTGCCCATTCATCGAAATACCTTGAAGGTGTGAATGCGCTACAATGAACCATATTTGCATTTGTATTTGATCGTTACTTGTTTAAGTTTAAGTTTAATATTAATTATTTATAAATCTATATTTAATATTTTTTTATAGGCAAATCAACACGATAGATTAACTATGTCGTCGACTATAACGTCGTCTACGATTGGTAAGCGGGTTCAATGTTTTGCGTTTGCGACGACCTCCCCTGCTTCCGGTTCTACGAGACCGCTGCCTTCTTTTCATATCGCCGCGTGTAGGAAGGTGATCGCAATGTATAGCCCTTTGCGAATCACTGATTCCACTAGTAGACTTACATTCTGTCTTCGCACTTCTAATAACAGCTGCAACCTGTCCGTGTTCCAATAGCCCCATATCAAAAAGTTTAATGGCTAGTTCTCCATATGAGTGAAAATAAATAATCCTTGGATCCATCGAGCCTTCTACGGGTTGTCTAACAATATGAATACAAACGGTTACCGTTACATCTGACTGATTTAACATGCGTATGCCGGCAACTTCGTCGCCTTGTCCGTTGTCGCCAATCCATATGTATTGTCGTTCTGGAAAAATTCTAGCATATTGCTGAAAGCGCGCATACTTTGTATCGGCGCAGGTGCGATAAAATGCGCCATCGGGATTATCACCTCTATAAGCTGAAGTCAATATTATACTGGGAGCATTTCGGAGAATCTCTCGTTTACCCTCTATCCCTTGAATAAACGAGAAATCAGTTCCGCCTAACATATCTTTTAGTTGTTGCGAGTTAATTTTTTTAGTCTTCATCGCCCCAGGAGTTGCAGAAAGAACGGTAGAGTAGTGGGTTGATTTCTGCAATGAATGAAGCTGTCGGTGCATTTCCGTTACACCGGGGTACGCTATTTTTTCGGGCCACGACATGTCGCTTCCTGCAATGCATGTCAGATGTTCTCGATTGGCGTATAGAGTGTCGTCTATATCGGTTAAAACGTGATACAACTTAGGTATTTCTGCCGCGGTATACGCGTCAGCAATTGCTTTAAAGGTTGCGAGTAATGCTTCGCCTTCGCGCATCGTACTTCCGTCACGATTGAATATTAATTCTCGTAAGTCGCATCCGTAACTATTAGGAGTGCTAGCAAGAATATATTTGTATTTGCAGTCGACGTCTTTTGAAAAACTGACGTCTAACATTTTTTTTAAGGCGTTTATGTCGGCGTACATATGGTCACGAAGGTATGCATTGAATACGCCATTCAATGATGTCAGTATTGGACCTTTTGTTGATTCATCAACTATTCCTTTGTACGTACTAACTAATGACGAATACACTTTTCCTGCAGGCATCGCGTGTAGCGGTGCGGAATATTGTGAAAGACGCACCGCCGGCGATGCAGCTATCGGTGAAGGTACATTACGTCCTGATGTATAACTGGCGAAAGGGGATATGCTCATTCTCGACGAAGCTGCTGCTGATGCTACTGCTGCTGATGCACTTGAGATCGAGCTGGGAACAGTGGATAACCCACCTAGACTACCTAGAGTCGAGTTTGAATAGGGGGTAAGTGCCATATTATTAATAGTATTATATATTATATGCCAATATAAATATATAATAATATATATTGTTATACCTCTTCTAAAGTTTCGTCAAGTTCTTTCATCTCGATATGGTTTTGCCGATCATTAAATGACGTCCTATAATCGTGAACATATTGATAGAAAAGAATGCTTCCCGATAATCCTAGAAACATGACCGATATTCCAATTATTGTATCCAACGGTTCTTTGAACCATACGAACGAATATGTGAGTTGAATAACGCGACGCACCAAATCAAGCCCGCTTAATAAAATGTTTGCAGGAATGGCGCTTCGTTTACTGGTGTTTAATATATATATTTTATTGAACATGTAGAGCTGGAGACCAAACGCAATAAAAAAATACATGGTTACCGTACCTGGATTTATCGGCGGCGTATTTTTCACGGTATAAAATATCGCAAACGGTGACGCAATTATCAAATACGTGCACTGGAAAATGATTTGAAAGTCTATACTTTGAATATGGTTTCCGTGACGTAGCATTGCATACTCGATGAGGTTGTTATACGTGGCATTTAAAAAACATGAAACTAGTACAATTGTCGCATCTTGAATAACCGTCTTAGGCGTTTCTGCTGCCATAATGTACTGTACAGTGGAGAGGGTTTGCGCTATAACGAGCGAGACGCAACTTGCAATATAGAGCCGCGTCACCGGTTTTTTAAGCAAGTATTTGAACCACGGAATATTGAAAATGATGAATCCCGATCTCAGTATCGTATAATAACTGAGGGTTATCGTGTTCAGTGCGAAAAACACCGTAACGGTCTCGATCGTATATAGAATGCCGGTGCATATCGGATATAACAACACGTGTCGATTTTCTGGACTGGTATACGATTTGATTTGTTCCCATGAAAATTTGTGTATGAAAAAACAACTATAAAACGGCGTAAACATCAGGCTTAGTAAAACATTGAACCATTCGTTTTTATACCCGTATTCCATGTTCACATACTTCATGCAAATCAAGTATTCGGATAGCGTGACAACAAATAGTACGGAATTTAATATTAATAAAAAGGACATGGATCAACCCATCAACATTGTTCTATATGGATACTTACATTTATATCAGTTACTCAGATACGATTACTCATTCACGGTATTTGAAAAATAGTGCAAACAACATGGCGTTCACGGCCACGCTTATAACCCCGGCCACGATAAGCGAGGTATCTTGAATAAAATACCCATGAAGAAGCCATAGCACGCTGGTGAGCAATAATAGAGACAGTGAATAAATCGACAAGTCGTGCACCTGCTGACTTTGGTACGATTTATACAACTGCGGAATCATTTGAATGCAGTTTGTAATCGGTGCCAAAATGGAAACGCTTTGTGCGAACAATGCAAGTGACATTTTTCTTGGTTGTTGTTTGTCTATATTTGTTTGTTTGTTTTTTGTCTGTATGGTGTTGTTTATTTGTTTGCTATACTATTCGAGTAAATTATTTGAAATGAAAATCAATAATGAATAAAGAATATAAACACTTTTTTTTATTGATATTACTACATTAGTACCATCAATCAATGTCAACAAAAAATAGATACAGCACGCCCGAACGACAGGCTCCTGACTGCCAGGACTGGACTACCGTAACAATGAGCAAGACGAGACGGCAGACTGCATCGGCAGAGGCGTCTACGCCTTCACAATCACAAACAAATTCAAACTCGGCATCCGCAGTCGTGGCTGCAATCACCAAACCGGTAGGATCGGAAGACGACCAGAAAAAAACAAAATACATCGCTAAAGTAACGTCGGATGCGGTACGCGTTTCGCGATGTGAGAAAAAACTCACCCAGAAGGAGCTCGCTCAAAAGTGTAACATGGACGTATCCATCATTTCCGAAATTGAGCGGGGTGGTTGCGTCTACAATGCGACCCACGTCAATAAAATTCAATCGATTCTCGGAGTAAAAATACCCAGATCGTAGTTGGTATTAATAACTATTAATTCATCAAATAAATAAATTATGAATAAATTATGAATAAAATATAATATAATGGATAATATAAATATTATTTATAAAATATTTTATATTATTTGATTTTACATGATCATTGATCTATGCGCGCTCGTATTCGCGGACAGTCGGTTGCCATACATTGAGGGGTTTTTGTCAGAAATTCCAATCGATAACTGCTGTGTAGTGTTCGATTACTATAACGATACTCCAGAAACACTCTCGTATAAGGTAAGTAAATTAAATGTTGATAGACGAATTATCCGCCATACCGATATTGTAGACGAGTCTGGAAACGGTTTCGAAGGCGAATCGTTCAATTTCAACTCTATAACTATACTTCATGATAATTCGACCTCACTTTGCTTTACGAATCCATCATATACATTTTTACATGGAATGTCTGCGTGCACAGTAATGAATGCGGAGAACGACGATCCAGCCATTTCCAGTTGGGAACAGTTTATTCAGATGTTCTCCAGTTTAATAACAACTTATGGTGTAAAATCAATCGATATGCGGGCCCCTGAATTAAATAGTGACCCGAACTGGAAGTTTATTATTCAAAATTTAATGAATCGTTTAGGTGTGTATGTTCGTGCGATAGAAATTTTAGAATTTATGCCACACTATTCATTTTTAGAGTAACGTGTATAAGTATAACGTATAAGTATAACGTATAAGTATAACGTATAAGTATAACATATAATAAATATATTATTGATTTATTATAAGTAACTCTCTCATTTTGTTGTTAATAGTATAGTAGGAACATAACAATGTCTTCATATTCGTTAGATTTCGACGGAAGCAATGATATAGTTACCGTAGCCAATATTGGCACGCTATCCAGTGTTACCGTGGAATTTTGGATGTATAATACGGATTCGGGAAATGGAGGTCGCTACGCTCAGATGGTATCCAGAGGCGCGAATGGAAGTGGATGGGACTGGTCGGTATATCTTCAAAGTCTTTCTGTAGCAAATACACTGCGATGGGTTGGGCCGGGTGGAACAACTATAGATACTAATGTAATACCGTTGAATACGTGGACCCATATTGCAGTTACATGTAATAACGTGCAAACAAAAATTTACATAAACGGGGCGTTGATTAGGACACAGAGCACGACGAATGCGATGACAAATCAAACCAGCAGCGTTATGTTTGGAAATGATGTAAGTATGTCACGACCATATAGGGGTCGGTTGTCAGAAATTAGAATTTGGAATATCATTCGGTCTGATTCAGATATTTCAACATATTATAATACAACTTTAGTAGGAAACGAAACCGGGTTAATTGGCTACTATAAACTTAACTCGACTTCAGGAAGCACCGCCGTAGATACATCATCATCGGCCAGAAATGGAACCCTATCAAATTTTTTATTATCGGGAGCAACATCAAACTGGGTTGTCGGTGGTCCGCCTTTAGGAATTACTCCAACGATCGGCGCTCTGGCAGTCATTCCTACAAAAACGTTCGGGACGGATGTATCATTTAACCTTACAGACCCTTCATCAAATAGCAGTGGCGCATTTACGTATTCATCTTCGAATACCAGTGTTGCTACGTTGAATAGTACTAATGCACTCAGTTTTGACGGTGTAAATGATGGAGTCGCATTAACTTCATACCCATCATTGAATTCCACAAATCAGTTAACAATTGAAGGATGGATTTATACAACCGGGTATTCTAACATGATTGTTACGATAAATAGCACCGCAGCCTTAGAAATAAATGCACAAGGTAGAATTAGTTTATATGCAACAACTGTCGGAACCGGAGGGAATTATCTAATAGTATCTGATTCAGCAATTACATTAAATGCCTGGGTATACATAGCAGTAGTTAAAAATGATAATGGATATAATAAATTATATGTTAATAACGCACTTGTAAAAAATACAGCTGATACTACTTCGGGTGTGTTTGTTGCCGCCACCGGGTTGAGTTTGGGCGCTAATGTGCAAGCTAGTATTTACTCGAGTATTCGTATGTCTGAATTTAGAATGTGGACCGTTGCCAGAACGGCGCAACAACTAACCGATACTTATAATATCCAAATACCGTCGAATTCTTCTGGATTGGCAATCTATTATAAATTTAACCAGGGTACACCAAACGGAACGAACACGGGGTTAACAACGCTAACTGACTCTACAAGTAATAATTATCACGGAACGTTGCAGGGATTCGCGTTATCCGGGACAACAAGTAATTGGGTTACAGGTCCAAGTTTGCCAACAGTATGCACAATTGTAGGAGCCGGCACAAGCACGATAACCGCCACGCAAGCTGCCGACGCATCATATATTAGCGGAAGCGTTAGCACTACCCTTACCGTAAATGCGGCGCTTCCAATATTTGGAACAACATTCACACTCGGTCCAAAATCAGGTCTATATGTGTTAGCCGACGCGTCCTTCTCACTTACTGCGCCTACATCCGACAGTTCGGGAGCATTTTCATACACGTCAGACAATTCGGCGGTTGCTGTAATAAGCTCTGGACACACAATCTCTAATTTATTGGCACGGTATGACGCGAGCGTTGCATCTGGTTATACGCTTAGCGGAAGTAATGTCACGCAGTGGAATGATTTGACTGGAAATGGGTACCACCTTACGCCGAATGGCACTGGCCCCACTTTAACGACGATCAAGTCTGTCCCAGCTTTTAATTTCAATTCCGGCTACGGTCTAATTCGTGCGTCTGTCCCGTTATCAACATCGATTACAGTTTTTATAGTTGCTAGATATAGTACCAACATTGCAGGATATGGATCATTTATGCATCATGGGCATAGAGATACTGACTGGGCTATAGAAAGAGATTCAGGGACTTCCAATGTTCATTTTCAGTCGGGTAATAGTGGCAATGCTATTCTTTCCGCTGCAAACGATACAAATTATATTTGGATTGGACGCGTAGTGGGAAACACAAGAGAGTTCTGGAGGTATTCTGATACAGTATCTACTGGATTTATAAGCGGTACGCCTGTAAGTATAACCCCCGGCAATAAAACGTTATATGTCGGTAAATCCGATAATAACGAAGCATCTAACGGTTCTATCGGTGAAATTCTTTATTACAATGCGTCATTATCCAATGCTGATGTTAGCGCCAATTTGCTTTACTTGCAAAATAAATGGTTTAATGGTCTAACTGCAAGTTCGGGTGTAACACTTGTGGGATATGGAACTGCAAATATCACAGCTACCCAGGACGCATGTGGGAACTACCTGACTAAAAGCGTGAGTTCGCTTCTAACCGTTTCTGATCTAACTACGCCTACATTGGGAACGTTTACCGTGCCGTCTACAAAGGTATACGGCGATGCGTCGTTCAATATATCACTTCGTCCCACTAGTGATAGCAGTGGTGCAATCACCTACACGAGCAGCAACACCGGCGTTGCCACAATTGATGCGTCCGGAAACTGGATAACACTAGTTGGCGCCGGTGATGTAAGTTTCAACGCTTTGCAAGCCGCGGTTCCAAACCAGTTTTCTAGCGCAACCAACACTAGTAACACGCTCACGGTTTCTATTGGAACACCAACGTTATCTGCAAGCACGTTCAGTGTTGATTCATCCAAAGCGTACGGCGATGCGTCATTCGCAATTGTCACGCGTCCCACCAGCAATAGCACCGGTGCAATCACCTACACGAGCAGTAATACCGGCGTTGCCACAATTGATGCGTCCGGAAACTGGATAACACTAGTTGGCGCAGGTGATGTAAGTTTCAACGCTTTGCAAGCCGCAGTTCCAAACCAGTTTTCCAGCGCGACCAACACTAGTAATACGCTGACGGTTTCAAAAGCTACAATAAGTCTTGCGTTTGTAAATCCACCAACCACAAAAAATGTTACGGATGCGGCATTCACCGTTACAGCCAGTGGCGCCAGGCCAGACTCAGTGACATATTCCAGTAGTGATATAGCGCTCGCAACAGTGAATTCGAGTAGTGGGTTAGTTACATTAAAAGGCGTTGGAACGGTCATAATTACAGCATCTCAAGCTTCAACTGAATTTTATAACACTTCCACTGCGATATGTTCAATTGTGATCGCGTCGGCTGGAACGACACTTCAAGGCCAAACCGTTTCATCAAGTACAACATTTGCATTAGTCGACTTGTCGGGCGCTTCGCTTGTTGGAACCACCGTTTCGGGTGTCTCATTTTCAAGCGCAAATTTAAGCAACGTGAATTTTTCAGGAGCGGTCATTACCGGAACCAATTTCTCAAACGCAAATATTAGCGGGGCAACGAATTTGCCAGCATTTAGTACCGTGCAAAAACTACAACTTTTAAAAAATATCAACAATGCGGGAATCGGTGCAATTCAGGTGAATGCTCCAATTTCCGGAGCCGACATCAACTCGTTGCTTGCAACTCCAAATAATCAAGTTGCGGCGGCTACATTTACAGTAAAGGCCCCGACACAGGTAGATGCAAGTGCAAACAAAATAGTATCTATATCTTCGGAAGATATTGCCGGAAACAAATCGATTTACATTCCGATCAACGAAAATGAAACCGTTAAAGTGAATAATATTGTTTACTCATTCAACGGTACAAATTTACTGGATGCGAGTGGAAACGTTGTTACATTTTTAATAACTCAAAATACTCCATTTAAAATTTATGCAGGATCAATAGTTGCTCTAAATATCCAAACCACGTTAAATAGAATTACAATTTTAGGAGACGGTCTGTATAATATTTTACACGAGATTTTACAACCAAAAACGGTGTAACGTACCTCCTTTCCTTGGAATAACATAAATAGTATTATAAATATAAACTTATTTTTTACGATCGGCATAACATGTGCCACATATGACAACTCCTATTATACCGAAGACAACTTCGAGTACAACCGGCATAGAACTTTTAAGTTTATATATTTTCTTTTCAGTGCGCGTTTAATGTAACGGATATTATAAAACATATTAAAAACATTGTATCGTATTTATTTTAAATAATACGAATATGACCGACTATAATTATAATGAGTCAGCTGACGATGCCGATGAATATCCGCAACATAGAAGACTAGTGCTTATATCAGTTAATGCATGCGACTTTTGTGATAGCGTTGAAACTCCGGGGCCGTATATGTACTATATCTCAATTGAAACAAAAAATGGCTGGGTAACATGTTCAAACGAAATGTGTAAAAGTAAAGGAGAAGCTGCATTGGATCACTATATGCGAACGAAAGCGTACGGAAGGGCAAATGTTTTCAGGGGGAAAATGGTTAAAGTGAAGCGAACGTCGGGGCACATAGAAGATAACTGGAAATTGTCGAAACACTTTGTCGAACCAGTCCTAGACGCTAGCGGAAATGAACGCGTGTGCGTTGTAAACGAAACCGAAGAAATTGAAAAATGGGTCAGTGTCGATCACGTTTTACAATGGAATAGTGTTGTATAATCGTAATGACCGTGACTATTTTGAAACATCATATATTTTACTCTTGTATAACCCATTTTTAGTATTTAAATTTAAAAGACAATAAAATAGTTTTATTCATGCTTTCTTAGCTACGCACACTCCTGGGTTATTAGAAATTCCGTCCCAGTTCACTCCGCAATTTGACGACCACTGGTATTTTTGACAAAGTCCTCCCGCCCCAGAATAAATGTCTTCTGAAGTATTTATTCTGTTGCAATTGTTCTTATTAAAGAGTCCATTTTTATTAATACATGTTTTACCATCCGTATCCATAATCCAATTGTCAGGGCAGTTGGCAATCACCGGCGGCCATTCGCCAATCTTGTTTGCTTTAAGCATGCTATACACGACCGTTATCATAAATCCGACAAACAGAATTCCCGCAATCACCAATACAATTCGTTGAAAATTAAAAGTCTCGAACATGGTAAATAAATAATAATAATAATAATAATAATAAGAATAAGTAAGTAAGTAAGTAAGTAACTAAACTATATAGTATAATAAATAAAATAAAAATATACAAATATTACAAATACAAATATACGCACAACCCACTAAAATAAAAATAAAATGTCATTTGTTCAGGATGATAATGATATGAATAAACGAACCAATTCGGCGTTTGATACGCGAGGACTGTCCAGTAATGGTCGAGTGAATATTATAACTCCATCTGCTGAACAACAGTTTGCGCTGTTTGATAAAATCCACGTGAACCAACCCGTGACGTTTCGAAACGCGCTGGATGGAATTTGGGAAGAAACGCCAGTTTCGAAACTGTTCTTTAGCTCAAATAATATCCAAATCGTCCAGAACGGTATTCGCGCCGGGGTTCATCGGATGTCCAACGGTAGTTACGTGATTCCCGTGCAAGATGAAGATACGGTTAAAATCATTATGCGCTCGATTTATTTACAAAATGCTTCCAATTTGCCGTTTAACCTTACGGATCAAATTGTCGCACTGAATGATTTAGTCTGTGAGTATGCCGTTCCGCGAGTTTATAACGAAGCGAGGGGGTACCTGTCATACAAAAACGATATTAGTACAATGTACACGCCAATGGCCCGGCCGTACTATAGCGACTACAAGACAAACAGTTTGCAACTGAAGCCATGGTATTAATTCAACAAATATTTTATGTTAGTATTTAAAATTTAAAATATTTGATAATTCAAGTAATAGCAAATTGAGTTTATAATATGTCGAAATTGTCACCGCCATCGCCACGACCACCATTATTGGCTACTTCTAACCATATAAGAAACGCACCAACATCATCAGAAAGACTGCCATCACCGCCACCGCCAGTATCGCCAGTATCATCAATAACAGTATCGAAAAATAAAGTAGCAGAAGGAGTAGCAGCACTAGCAGCAGCAAAGGCAGAAGCAGGAAAAACATCGCCAAGAAAAGCACCAGCACCAGCACCAGCACCAGCACCAGCACCAACACCAACACCAGCACCAGCACCAGCACCAGCACCAGCACCAGCACCAGCACCAGCACCAGCACCAGCACCAGCACCAGCACCAACGCTCTCCAAGGCCGAATATGTTGAAGTACCATTCAAAAAGGATCCTTGGTCATTTTATCGATCGCTCATGCGAGGATATCTTCTATATTCAGATCCAGATGCAGACCTAGATGCAGATCCAGCTACAATGGATGTTTCAAAGACTTCAAAAATTGGTAGAATTCTTCACGTCGGTACAACGAACGATATACGCAACATGTTCAATGTTTTTACATTTGACGACATAGTAATTACCGAATGCGACATGCTGTTTGGAATGCTGTCTAGAGTTTCAACATGGGCAAAAGATAAATTAAAGGCCAAAATTCCGGCAATCGAAGGTGTAGAATCGGGCGGGGATTATTATATGGAACAACTGAAGGACTTCTTTGAGCAAAAAGATTCTCATAGTGGGGCAAATAGTATTGATTTTCTAAAAAAGTTGACGGAGATCGATTTAAAGTTAACAATTAGAGGCGGTGGCGGGCAACAAACTATTAGGAGGGATAAGCATACTAGTTCAAGGGCCACAAGAAAAAAATATGCGCAGAGGGGAGGGATCATTGCAGGAATAACCACACGGTATGCTGTCTGGAAAAATAAGGGTACAGAGCCAAAAATATTGAAACATGAAGTGCGAAAGTATATACGCAAAAGTTCAACTGACCCACTAGTTGATGGTGACAAATCCGAATCATTCATGACCCAAATCAAAAAAATAAATGTTGTTCCAGGAGAAAGTCCTGATGATAAGGATAAGGATAAGGATAAGGATAAGGATAAGGATAAGGATAAGGATAAGGATAAGGATAGTGTCGGTGATGATGATGGTCTCGCGAAAGAGATGTTGGCCATGACACTAGAAGAATACTTTAAAAAAATTTCAGTACCCGTTAAACGAATAAATGCCAATGTTTCTACATCCTACTCGGAAATCGTTCCGGAAGTTTGGGGACATCCGCTCCTTATACTTATCCCGTTTGCACGGGCAATGCAATGCGATATTGCACTATATGGAAAAGAAAAAGAGGGAGACGGTAGTTTTAAATTGCGGGCACATATCAAACAAAAGGCCGACGACGAAATGACGACCGAATTCAAAATGAACCTCAAAGAGGTTACTACGATACGTATTCTAGACAATAATACGGACGAAAATGCATACCACAATAATGTGCCTGAATATATGAGTAATTTTGCGCTTATTGTGCCCAAGGGCCAGTATACCAATTCTGGTAATGGATTAGTTGAAAAAGAAAGTGAGATAAACAAGGAAGAAATCGATAAGAAAAAATCGGTAGAAAACGATCGAGATACAAAAAAACGTACATCCAACGCGGCCGAGCTGAAAGATATTACCGACCAACTCGAATCAATCAAGAATGATCTTTACAACTTCATGAAAACGCATCCAGCATATTCAACACTCGATGAAAAACTCAAAGGTGAAGTTAGTCGTATACTTGACGGTTATAAGGCTAAACCCAGAACGAGCGGGGCAGTCCGCGTAAGTGCAGGCATAGGCACAAGCACAGGCACAGGCACAAGAGCAGGCGTAGAAGAAGATGAATCATCTGCCAACCCAAAAGAGCCGAGTACAAGTGGTAAGTGGTGGAGTTCTTCATCCAACAACATTGTACAGTCTGCAAAAGATTTAAAACAAGACATAAAAAATAAAATTCGTGAGAATATTAGCAAACCTCGGCTCATTCTACGATTGAAAGAACTCATTGCCAAAGAGGCAACTCTTTCTGCCAAGAAGGATCAACTTACCACCGAACCAACAACTGCTATTGTTGGTTAAATTAAATATAAATAACGTTTTTTTAGTGACTTGTTATTTTTGTTACTTTTGATATTTTTGTTATTTTTGTTATTTTTGTTATTTTTGTTATTTTTTTATTATTTTTATTATTTTTATTATTATAGTTATAGTTATAGTTATATAATAGTTAAATAATCGAATAATACGTAATAAGCTAAAATGGCTTACATCGCGAAATTTTTGAACCTACTAGATTCTTTTGCCCAACCTCCGCATGATGGATCGTTTAATGCATTCGGAAAAGTGGACATAAAGTATAAACCGTGGTCTGTGCCTGATAATAATCTAGGGAAGCTATTAGAACCGGGTCTCAAGCAGCGAGAGTTTAGATTTTCACTTTCGACAGCAAATGTGTCCGATCCAGCACACGGATGCGGTAAAGATCTTGAGACAAGTTATGTGTGTGGATCAGCTGCTCCAGTTAACAAAAAACTTCCCCCCCCGGTTCATTACGGCAACGAGATAGTTATTGATTGCAACTCGCAGGTTAATGCATGCGAAGATTATAGATTTGAAGTAACAACTAATGGTTCTGTTTTATTCACGCATAGAGGAGGGCGCCATATAAAGAGTCATTTTGATACCGAACCAAATACGAATACCAATACAATTCAAAACAGTGATCAGTCTCCAAGTGATATCGAAAAAATAAATCAAATGGTTTTAAACGACGCGCTACCGGCATATATGAATTTTAAACGAAAATATAAACAGTACATGTATCCAGGTCAGTCTCTTGGACCGGGAGAATACATATGTTCCAGTACCGGGAACTGCTTTTTTGGACTTGATCCAGCTGATTCAAAATTTAAAATGTTTACAATTAAAATACGATCCAATAAAAAAACCACCACAGTTAATGGAGCGAGCGGCATAAATGTAATGGAAGGTTTAACCGATTCGGTTAGTAATATCTCAGGAGCATTGTATGAATTAAACGGCGTAGACATTAAAAATATTAACGATGTTGCGAATATTTCAATTGATGGTAGAAAACGAATGTTCGGTAATAATACATTGGAACTGGGTGATAAATATACTGAAATTATAACTACCGAATCTGGAAAAAAAATTACATATGATAATCCTGGAAACGACCTTGAAGCCATCACCAATGAAAGTTTGGATATTAACTATTGTTTCGATCGTTGTTCATCTCGCCCGGACTGTGGAGGTTTTGTGATTGACATTAATAATCCCGATAAATGTTTTTTAAAGGATAAAATATTTCCATCTCCAGATTCGAATCGCGTAAGAGACGGCAATAAGAAATTGTACAAACGACTTTATACTCCAAAAAATGTATCGGAATCTTGCATGAAGCCAGATAATAAGAAGGTGGTTGCAATTGATAGTATATTATTGGACCATTATCCAGACGATAACAAACCTAGTAGAGTGACAAAAACTACACTCTGTGGAACAGACCAATTACTTGAACATCCGTCAAAAAGACTGCACGATATTGAAGAGGGTGCCATATCAAAATTTATGACCGACATTACAAACAGGCTTAACCAAGCATTCAAAGTAATGACGCAGTATGATACAATTCAAAATGGTGATGAAATGAACGTAGCCAAACGAATCGACGCGTATGATAAACTCAATACCAAAATAAAGTCATTACTTAAGACGCAAGATACCATTGACGGCGTGGAAGAAGACGCGTACATACAAGTTGTCAGCGAGACGTATAAATACATTATTTGGTCTATTATTGCAGTTGTTATTATCATGGTAATTGTAATTTATGGCGACATATCCAACTACACAACCAATATAACCAACCTGACAAGTACATTGGGTAATTTTTTTAAATCTTCGTCCTCGTCTTCGTCTTCGTCTTCGTCTTCGTCTTCGTCTTCGTCAGTCCAAGATTAAGGTTAAACACCAAACATAAATAGATAAATAAAGTTAACTATCTATTTATTTTAAACTCTACGTTGGTTTAAATACAATTGTTTTTGTCGTAGTATCGGACGGCGCCCCTGAGGTTGTCGCTGGTTGCGACGGTGTCGCAGGTTGCGGACCGGCGACGGGGGCTTGTACCATCATAGGTTGCATCTGCATCGGCATTTGCATCGGCATCTGCATCGGCATCGGCATCTGCATCGGCATCTGAACGGGAACTACCATCGGCGATACAGGGGAACTTGCTGTATACGGAGGCGAATACATTCCATAGGGGGAATAGCTGCCACTGAGATTCATCAATGGGGGCGTCGTCGAATCGCCAGAAGCCGGACTGGACATGATATTGGTGGTGATTGATTTAACAAGCTGTTCATCCGCTAATTGTTTCGTGAGTCGTTCTTTATCCGACTGGAGTTTCACAAGTTGTCGAACCAGACGTTCAAGTTCCGACAAGTCTTCTTTTTGATACTCCTTTTCTCCGCTTTCCGCATTCACACTGCGTTGCTCAATTTGCTGAACCTTCATTTCAATTGCCGATATTTGTTTTCCAACATTTATGAGCTGTGAATGGACGACAGCGATCGAATTGCCTTCAAATATTTCAGATTCATCATTAATACCCGTTTCCGTACCCATTCCCGTTCCGGTAGCGCCCGTGTCAGTAACCGCTTCAGAAGATCTAAGAAACGGGATTCTTGGATACTTGTCGCTTTTGAATTGCAATAAATATTCTTGTGCCAGTTTCAGATTATCTCGGGTAGGCTCCGGGAACAGTTTTAGAGCCGCAACTTTATCATCCGTTTCAATCTGTTTTGTCGACGCCCATTTATTCTTTGGGCCAGGGTTCCATCCTTGCGGATAACGGTTGGGGTACCGGCCTTCGTGTTTAGTAGTGTGCCAGAATTCGGTCGGTTTACCCGATTCATTCGTAACAATCGATGCAAACGTTTCACCGTAGCGATCCCCTAATTCCGGCAGTAACATCCATCCATGTTCTTCAACTAGCCGGATGCTTTCAGGAACCGCAAGACCCACTGTTTCTGGAAAGTCACTGTCCTTCTTTTTAGACGCCCTCATTGTCCTAGTTCCCTCCCGGCGCTTGTTTGGATTCGTTGCAATTGCAACTTCATCGTCGTCGTCATCGTCGTTGTCATCAGCATCATCATCATTCTCGTCATTATCGTTACCGTTATCATAACGACTATCGGTTGCATCCAGACTAGATTTCAAATGCGCAACCATACTGGGTTTCAAATTTTCAACTCCCAGGAGTCGCGCCGTCTCCATTGCAGCCGTTGATAAATCGCTTCCGGGTTCTTTCATTAATAGTTCAATATTCTTAGAGGATGCCATGCTTTCAATGCTGTCAATATTGGCGTCCGTGATAATGCGCATTTGAACGTTGAGTAATAGCAGTTCTTGTATCAGCAATTTCAGCGAGTAAGGAATATGGACGACGCTGAACGAACGTCCGTGACGCGTAACGTTTACCACCTGCGCCGATTTCAGTTCGGTCATATTGCCAACATATTTTACGGGACCGTCTGCCATCGGGCTAATAAAGAGATCTTGGGACTCGTTATAAACGGCAATCATTCCCGTCGTGTTGCATATTGCAAGATAGTATTGATCGCCTCGTTTCATCATCGACTCTTGCAAAAACCGGGACGTTCCGTGCGAAATAATCGAATCGCGTTCCATTTCACCCACGCGAAGACCACCATCGTTCGCACGGCCTTGTACCGGCTGACGGGTTAGCGCCGTATTTGGCCCGGTTCGGCGATAGTTTATTTTATCCTTTACCATTTGTTTCAGGCGCATATAGTACGTTGGGCCGATGAAAATATCCGATTCAATTTGTTCTCCCGTCATGCCGTTGTAAAGCACTTGGTTGCCGCTTGGATGAAATCCTTTCTCGGCGAGTATATCCCCGAACATCTTTCCACGGGTTACCGGGTCGGTTTTTGAAAAGGCGGTACAGTCGCCGAACGTTCCCGTAAAAAGACACGCCTTGCCAACCAGCGTTTCAATCAATTGACCCACCGTTAAACGCGACGGAAACGCGTGAGGGTTGACAATAATATCCGGGCGAATTCCGTCTGAAGTAAACGGCATGTCGCATTCAGGGACAATGACTCCCACCGTTCCCTTTTGTCCGCACCTGGAACAGAACTTGTCACCCACGGCAGGGAGACGATGTTCTCTCACCCGCACTTTAGCAATCCGCGTCCCTTTCATTCCTTCGGTGATATACGTTCGGTCCACATACCCCAGTTGCCCCTTTTTAGCGACTATGGGAACACTAAAAAGATCGGGCTCTGAAGCCCCGACTCCGGCACCAGCTTCGCCTCGTTTCAATTTTCCAATTACGACCACCTTTTCGGTAAGTTGCGTGTTTTCCTTCACAATACCGGACGCATCCAAATGCCGGTAATCGTGTTCATTGTTCACCCCACGCACCGACGCGCTGACCGAGTTTGAAAAAAAACTTTTCGCTTCGGATCCCGGTTCCGGATCATCTTCTTCGCAGTCTTCGTACATGTTGTAGTACGTGATATTGAAAAGCCCGCGTTTTATTGCAGCTTCATTGAAAAGAATGGAGTCTTCCACATTGTATCCGTTATAGCACGCGATTGCCACAATTGCATTTTCGCCGTTGGGATGCTGCTCGTTGTTGATGTACTCCAAAAGACGACTTTTCACGAGCGGTATTTGTCCGTTATTTATGACCATACTCATTTTATCGATGCGCGAAGAAAAGTTGGTATGGAATACGGAAGCGGTTTGTTTTGCTTGCCCGCACCCGAACGCGTCTCTTGGAAACTGATTGTTTTCCACAAACGCAATTTGATTCCCCATGACACCCAAAATGAGAGCCGGATGTATTTCGAAGTGCGTAAATGCCGATGCCGAGGACGAAGCCTTCGCCGCAGCACCCATATCCTTATCTCTCTCCTTTTGTCGAAGCTGTTTTTGAGTTTTAAGTTCGGATGCGGATACTTCGAGGTCCATGCCTATAAACGCCGACTCCGTTTCAGACTGGTCCAGGTATTCTACGATAGACTGGTTACGCCGAAGTCGTGAAATAAGTCCTTTGGTCGTACCTTGTTGTTGTTGTTGTTGTTGTTGTTGTTGTTGTTGATTCCCTGAATCTTTTTCTTTTTCTCCGTGAATACCGTAAAGTGCATCCATTTCATAAAACTCATATGTTTCATAATTAAAAGACGGTATCACTTTTTGAGCCGTTCCGCAAACCAGGTCGGCCCACGTCCATTTTTCAACATCGGCTGCATTCTTCATGCGGTGGCGCAACATTCGAATGTAGCTCGGTATCGGCACGGGTACCGATATTTTTTTATGCGTCATTGCTTTTGCACCCGTATCCGTATCGGTTGGATCGTTGTCTGCCTCCAGGTCGAGGTCAACATCCAGGTCACCGTAATCGTTGTAAAAAAGAGGACGACACAACCGCCCGGCATCTGTAAAAATATGAATCTCGTTTACGGAATACCGCCAGCTGATACTGATAAATACGGGGATGAGCGCCACTCTGCGACAAAATTTAAAGGTTTGAACCAGTTCAACCGGTTTATTTGTAACGGCCCACAAGGTTCCGTTGATTAGGACTTTGGTTAATTGAAACAGCTGTTTGGGGGAACATTCGTCTACAAAGCGCACAAAGTTGAAGTCGCGTAGCCAGTTGATTATGGGCTGTGCTGAACAGCCGCTCGTGATGTGCGCCGTAAGAGAGAGGTGTTTATGCAAGCCCGTGTTTGCACCATCCGGTACATCGACCGGGTCGATCATTCCCCACTGCGACGAGTGAAGCAAACGCGGTTTTACCAGCGTTTCACTCCCCAGTTCCAGGTTTATTTTACGCAAATGCGAGATGAACGAATTGTACGACAGCCGATTCACATCTTGAACGATTCCAACCCGTTTTGTTTGCGTGGTATCGCCCCACCGACCTTTAAATGCGCGCCGAATACCGGTTTCCAGTTCCAGTTCCTTGAAGTGCGTTTGATACGTGCTCGAATTCAACATGTTCAAAAATCCGACGCCCTGGTACTTTCCCGTATCTTCGTAGTAATACATTTTATCAATCGACTGTCGAATGGATTTCACTTGTTTTTTATAGTATTCGCGAAACAGGTCGTACAGCAGCGCACCCGACGTGTCTACACGTTTATTAAGAAAACTGTCGCGATCCGTGGGAAGGTCGATTTTCGCCACGACGCGGATGAGTTTATTAACAATGTAGCCCAACATGTACGCCTTGTGCTGGTAATTCATCTCACCAACTTGTGGCAAAAAGTAATCACTTAAAATTTCGTGCGCGCAAATAATTGTTTTTTTAGGTGTGGCGTTTTTATCGTTTCCGAGCTTGGTGAGCATTCCAATAAACGCAAGCGCTTGTTGCTGGGTGAAAATACGATTTGCATCATGTATAGAGGGAACAAACAGTTCCAGCAATGATTCATTTGAATCTATGTCGTATACGCAGTGCTCTAAAATGGATTTATCGCTCTCAATTCCGAGGGCGCGCATTACAATAAATAGGGGCACCGGGCTGCGAACGTTGGGTATAAACACAACAATGTTTCCGTGCGTATGCGATGGAGTGGGGGCCTGTACGCGCACTGACATGGTGCGTACCGGTTTAGACGGATCTTCGGATACGGTGCGAATGTCTGCAGAATGCGTGTACACGTTGCCGCTAGTCTCTCCTTCCACGCCCAGCAAGCGAACATTGATAAGGTTGTCTGCGAACTTTTCTTGGCAAATGATGAGTTTTTCTTTACCGTCGATAATGAAGTAGCCGCCCGGATCGTTTCTGCATTCGCCCATGTAATAGCGCGCATGCGGGTCTAGGCCCTTCAAAATACAAAAATCGGATTGGACCATAATGGGAATCTTTCCCATATAGACACGCGGGATTGTGAATGCTTTGACGGCGAATTTGTCTTGATTTTCTTTATCGGCGTCTGGATTTGGGTACGTCATTTCTACTTCCACGTCAATTCGTAGTGTGGTTGTATACGTCATGTTTCGAAGCCGTGCTTCATTGGGATACATGTAATGTTTAAACTCGGACTCGTCGATTGCGACGCTGTCGTCGTAGTCGTAAATAATCGGTTTCCCAAAATAAATTTTAGTCCCGTCTTTGCCACCTAAATAAAGTTTACACTTGTACTGAATGGGCGCTCCTGAAACATTTCGCCTCTCACTGTCGGAGTCTTTGAATTCCAATGAAATTGGATTTTCGTCTCTAAGGATTTTAGGTATTCCGTCTTTCATGAACCCGTTGTAGGATGAAATATGATGCTTTACGAGGGTTTGTTTGTCGTGCTTGAAATATTTATCAATGACATCCCATTGCAATGATGGAATGTCTGGCTCTGGTATTGACATTGTATCTTGGATCTTGGATCTTGATTGGATCTTGATTATTAGTTATTTACCTTTTACTTTATTTATTTTATTTATTTTATTTACTTTATTTGCTTTATTAGTTATAATTAATAATAGATTCGTTATAATTAATAATAATAATAATTAATATAAAATTGATTAAAACTATTTCTACCAACGTAGTATATATACAGTCACGGATACAGCTACAGACACAGATCACACAGTTCATATTTCGCAAAATGAGTTCGATGGGAGCAAGAGACGAAAAAGAAAAGGATCAATCCAGCACTAGCAGTGCAAATATTGCAATCTACAAGTCGAGAATGAATCTTCTGCAACATTTAAAACGCCAAGGATTTGATATTTCAAATTATGAAGGGGTGGGCACCCACGAAGTCCATACGATGCAAGAAAACGACCAGTTGGACATGTTACTGACCACGTCAGATAAAGAAGCACCAAGGAGAACATATGTAAAATATTTCACAACACAGCAACGAATTACATCGCGCGAGATACATAACGTGGTGGATGATTTGTTTACGTTGGACGAGATTCTTTCTCCGAATGGAAACGACACCCTGATCTTGGTCACAAAACATGCCGCGAATGATACAATCATGAAACTTCTTAACCAGTTATGGTCGCAGTCGAATTACTTTATTATCATATTCACGCTGGACCAGTTGCAGTTCAACATCTTGGAGCACCAGTACGTACCGCTCCACGAAATCTTGTCCAAGTCCCAGACTACCGAAATAATCAAACGGTTCAATGTGACGGACACGGACCAACTTCCAAATATTTCAAGGTATGATCCGGTCGCACAAGCGATTGGCATCAGGCCGGGAGAGATATGCCGAATAACACGCCCTAGCAAGACGTCTATTACGAGCGAATACTATCGCATTTGTACTTAAAGTAACTAACATTAAGATTAAGATTAAGCTAAGCTAAAAAGCTAAAAAATACAAAACAAAACGGTGAAGGAATGAAATATAATAAATATAATAAAATATATGTAAGTTTCAACACTGAAATATTTTTGTTTACGTTATTGTAAGTAATAGTAAATAAAGTAAATAATTATAGTAATTTTTAAATAACGAATATTGTGAGTCATATGTCTACGTCTAATACGAAGAAACCAATTACCGATCCTCGAACTGCTGGAACTAATGCGGCTGATGCACTTGAAAGTGGGGCGGTCAAGAAAGAGATCGATGATTTTAAGGATACGCTATCAGGGGGGTTTACAAAATTTTTAATAGAAATCGCGTCTATTTTAGCACTCGTGTTAATCTGGGGGTTTATATGTGCAAATATTATCGCCTTTATAAGACCCGATAGCAAGAGCAAGAGTGGCAGTTTTACCAATACTATTATGGAACGACTTGATCAGTTTTTCCCCCACGACATTGAAAAAGCCCCATACGGATTTGATAAAACTCGAGGTATAGCAAATCAAACCGTAATTGATGAGTATGAAACAGCTAAAAAACTTAAAGCCCGTGAAGATGAAGATAAAGAAGATGATGATGATGAAAACAATAAGAATAAAGAATGCAAGATCGATAAATTTTTCGTCGTTAAAGATGAGAAGGCAACGGAATTTCCGTATACATGGTCAGCTCAACCGCTAGTGGAGAACCCAGATCAGGACGACCCTGTTAAAATGATTATTGAAGATGTCGACAAGAAAACGGATACCGGATTTATATTGGAAAAGTATATTAAAATATTCAAGAATTTCTTTTTTGAATGGCTTGTAGGTGCGATATATTTTTCATACGGAAATCATAGGCAACTCATTAAAACGGGGTTTAGAATGTTGAACAAATATATGAAGGAAAAAACACCCAGTTCATTGAAAAATGGCGACAAGACCAAAGAAGATAACGAATCGCAATACGAATATATGAGCAACTTGATGGTACTATTGCACATACCCATTCTCTTTATTTTTGTAATACTTCCATTTTTTGGATTTGGAATTGGGTCGATTATGATGATAGCTGGAAGCATTTGGAATCAAATCCCTGTAAAAAACTACAATTTTAAGTTCTTTAAACTATGTGAAGGAATTGGTATGACACTCGTGCTTGGTTCATTTACAGTCTTCCCGTTTGCAGCCGCTGCATATTTTATTCAACCTGCGATGTTTTTCGGTAAACTATTATTCTACCAACTTTTGTGTGAAAAGGAAAGAGTAAATCTTAAAAAAACATTTGTAGAAATTATCCCGGCATTGGTTAGCATTTTCACATTAGGCATTTGTTATTCAGCATTTTATAATTTTCCAGATCCGTTCAATTACGTCCTTGTATTCGCTGCAATTATAGCGTACTGCCTAGTATACAAGGGTGAGATTTCCAACTTGTTTATGTTTTTAGGAATGGTGAAGTCGAATATACTGAAAACCAAGACAATACCAAAGACGCCGCCAACGACGAATGCGCCACCAGTTACAACGGGCCCAGACACAAAAACGGACCCAGGCCCAGACAAAAAGAGTTGATACAAATTAAACAACAACAGAAAAAAGGGCGTAAAAAATTGATTATAAATTTATTTTACAGTAGCTATATAACCAGGTTATAAATAATTTATTTATGCCAAGACGAGGATCACCTAATGTGAGATGCACCGTTGTTGGGTGCGATTGTGAATGGATTATGGTGTCGAAGAATCGACATCTTTACTGCGAAGAACACATGAACCAGGCCAACGCGCTTTACAAGCAGAGGGGTTTAAGGGGGTGCTCGTCGCCCTCCCCCTTTATGCGCAGAGGGGTTTAAGGGGGTGCTCGTCGCCCCTCCCCCTTTATGCGCAGAGGGGTTTAAGGGGGTGCTCGTCGCCCCTCCCCCTTTATGCGCAGAGGGGTTTAAGGGGGTGCTCGTCGCCCCCTCCCTCATGGCTCGTCTGCAAACTGTTTTTTTATGTGTTCGAATATCGAAATAATATCCTTGGCTGCAGCGACTGCAATTGCCGCGACTTGCGCTGCGTTATTTTCGGTATCATTTTGAAGCGCAACTTGGATAAAACTGTCGACATCATGCGGATGTACTTTTTTGAACGCGCAAAACGTGAGGGTCCTGTCTCCTAGATAATGCTTTGAATAAATCAAGTTCTCCAGCGCTTTTCCTAGCGTGTATCCCTCTTTCCGGAGAATAATGTTAAACGCGAACGGGATAGTGACCAAATACTTGGCGTCTACGATATTCGCCTCATCGTTCAGCTTTTCGATAAATGTTTCGCATTTGATTTTCATGCAATCGCAGGCTTTTCGAATAAGTTCACCGTTTGTGTATACGCCCATTGAAACGGTTTCGACCATAAAATCAAATGAGTTCTCCTTGAAAATGCGTTGCGCGGAAGATAAGCGCCAGTTTTTTTCAGCATCCGCATTAACCGCTTCCGCTTCTTTTTCTTTTCCGGAGCCAGATGAGCCAGAGCCAGAGGCGGGTTCTTGTGTCGGCGCCACTTTCGCCCATTCATCGTCCTGTTTCGCCTTGTCTGGGGTACACGCATACGTGCACGTACTGCATACATTATACGCCCCATCTTGCTCAGCAGTTCCAATTTGAAATTCCGCCGAAATGTGAAGCTCCTCGCCTTCCGTATAGTCGACAACTCGCGGAAGCAGCCTTGCGAACTCAATGTAATGACCGGATAACGGATCCGCGACAAACATCTTTTTGGTAAGTTCGACATTTTCTTTTCCGGTAGCTTTTTCAATGATCTTGAAGTCGCCCGTTGTTACGTATTCGGTGACATCGGACATATTTTTTTTCCGTACCTCGCAGCGATACGCCTTGTAATTGAAATCCGTGATGGTATGTTTATCCGGAATGCAGATTGGAATGCACCTCAGTCGCTGTTTTAGAATTTCATTGTGATGTCGCGTAGTATTCACATGAAATACCGTGTTCTCGGTAGTATCTGCATGCACGTCGGTCCTGAATACAACACAGGGTATTTCCGACAAAAGAATGCGGCGCAGTCCATTGGCGATACTCACATCTGCGTTTTCCAACGTGAACCTCAATTCACCGTTCGAGACATGAATTCCGGACACCGTGGGGAGTTTATGCGCGTTGATGCGCGACGACACCTTTGCGGCAGATGCTGAGACACTCGGATGCTTTGACTTGGCCTTTGCGCTCTCGACGACATCGTCCTCTGCAACTGCAACCTTTACCTGTCTTGGTTTTCTTTTTTTTTTCTCTTTCTCTGCATCCTTGATACCTTCAGGGTTCGCTTCAGAATCGGATGACGATGACGATACCGCATCTGAAGCAATTTTAACCTTTTTTTTCTTGGGCTTAATAGATTCGCTAGGCTTAATGGATTCGCCACTAGGCTCGTCCGTGGAAAGCAACGCGCCTCCAACCATTTTGATAGCATTGGCTATCGTTCCTGCTTTTTCTAATGCAACTCCTAGTATGGCTTCCATATGTTTTGATTATACTTATTCACTGACTTTGTTAGTTGCTACAGTTAAACTTGAATGGTAGTATGATTTTTAAATCAATTTTACTTTAATATGATTTAAAAAATAATTAAAAATTTACATTAATAAATATAAAATAAAACTAACAACCTCGAAATTTGAAACTTGAAACTTGAAAGTCGAAAATAAGTAAACATGAGCTGTATTTTGTACTATAGCAATCAGTGTGAAAATTCTAGGAAAATCCTTCAGACAATCTCAAAAGGGTCGGTTCATAAGGATATTCATTTCATGTCAATTGATAAACGCGTTCGTGTAGGAAACGCGTGGTACATTGTCCTTGAAAACGGCGAACGCGTTATTCTTCCGCCTCAAGTGGATCGGGTTCCTGCGCTTCTTTTGCTCGCAGACGGGCATAAGTTATTGTTTGGCGAACAAATTAAACAGTACCTCCAGCCCCGCATTGTAGTGGCGAATAACGCCGCCACACAAAATAACGGTGAACCCTTTTCATTTTCTATTTATAAAGACTGTTTGGGCGGGCACGGAGTTACATCCGACAATTTTAGCTTTTTAGACCAAACCAGTGACGAGTTATCCGCAAAAGGAAATGGCGGGTTACGTCAAATGTATAATTATGCCACGGTTGATTTCCATGATAAAATAAACACTCCAGCAGAAGATTACGTCCCCGATAAAATTGGAAGCGTCTCCATGGACCAATTGAAACAGCAGCGGAATGGTGATATTGTACCTGGACCGGGCGCTGGCGCAAACGCGCAGTTCCAGCAACAGCAGCAACAGCAGCGGAATTTTTATCCACCTGAATTACAGCAACAGCAACAACAACAACAGCAACAACGATATCGTTAGAACCTTTACAATAAAAATGTAATATACAAAAGTAGATAAAAACAAAAACAAATGATACAATTAGTACAAGTATACAAGTATATCATTTGTTATAAAATTATAAAATGGATTTAGCAATCAAATATAAAGGGAAGGGAATATCCGGAATTTCAAATTGCGGGAATACGTGTTACATGAGCGCGTGTTTAAGTGTGCTTTCGCATACGTACGAGCTCAACGAACTTCTGGACAATCCGCAGCTTCAAGAACGTCGAAAAACGCTTGAGAAACGTAAATTTAATGCGCGACTACTGGATGATTGGAACGAGCTGCGCAAGATACTTTGGAACCAGAATTGTACGGTATCTCCGGGCGGGTTTGTTGCTGCTATACATCAAGTGTCTCAGCATATGGACAATTTTCAATTCCAAGGATGGGGTCAAAGCGATATTGGAGAATTTTTACTGTTTTTATTGGACGCGTTTCACAACGCGCTGTCCAGGAATGTCGTCATGCGAATTGAAGGCATCGAGAAAACGAATGTGGATATGGTGGCAACTAAGTGCTATTCGATGTTAAGAGAACGATACGCAAAAGACTACTCGGAAATATTGGATATTTTTTACGGGGTTCAGTTATCGATTATATCGGACCCAGTAACCGGTAAAGTGCTAAGTGCCAACCCCGAACCATTTTCGGTAATCGATATGGTTCTTCCTGAACCTGAAACAAATGCAATTACATTACATGCATGTTTTGACGCGTATTGCGAAAAAGAGCGCTTGGACGGAGAAAATGAATGGTTTAACGAAAAAACAAATAAAAAGCAGCCCGTGAATAAAAATCTTACATTTTGGAGTTTACCTGAAATTATGATCATTAATTTGAAACGGTTTTCGCAGACGAACGTGTATGGCAAATATAAGAAAAACACGGCATCAATCGCCATTCCTATAAAAAATGTATGCTTTTCAAAATACGTCACGGGGTACAACTCGGAAAAATACACGTACGACTTGTTTGGGATTTGCAACCATAGCGGTAGCCTGAGCGGCGGGCATTATACTTCGACGATACGCGTCGCCGACGGCAGGTGGTTCAACTTTAACGATGAGCAAGTACAAGAAGTGAAAAATATGCCTGAAACGCACATTGAAGGTAAATCGCCATATTGCCTATTTTACCGCAGACGAAGAAGCTGAGACAGTGCGTTTCTTGTTCTTGTTCTTGTTTTTGTTTTTGTTGTTACGTTTACGTCTCTTTTTAGTTTTAGGTTTAGTTTTATGTTTTGGTTTTTTTATAGTAAACTTATACATATTAACTTTTCCGCCTCCTTTTTTTCCAGCAGCACCAGCATCATTATCATCATCATCATCATCATCATCATCATCATCATTATCATCAATATCTGTATCGGGAGCATCAGCATCATTAGTAATTACCTTTTTTAAAGTTCCAGGATATTCAACTGAAGCTACTCTTTTAATTTTGGCTATTTCTTCTTCAGATGCAAATAATTCATAAAACTCACCATCATCTTCACCGTGCCTAAAACCTTCTTTTATGCCGCAAATACCTTTACAGGCTATTAATATAACTGCAGTTCCATCATCAATAGAAGGATTACTAAGTATTTGACTTAATAACGCGTGATCGCCTATGGTTCCTGTTGCAGGATGATATTGTCCAAAAAAATTTTCCGGGTCGATTTTTCTAACATCAGCATAACTTAGAGCGCCAAACGCATCTAGAGGATAGTCATGTATATTAATTAGACCAAATTCTGAAGGGACTTCTCTAACTATCGGGGCTACATCTGGGGTTGTAACAAATATTCCTTGATCGCAGTATACCCCACTTCCAAATAGCAACGATTCATTCATCGTCAACCTACTAGACGTTTGAGCTCGCACTCGAGCGACTCCTTTCGTGTTTTCATTTAACTGATATGATGTATCTATTTTGCGGTGTTTCTTTTTTGAAGGAATGATAGTCTGTGAAAACCGATCAATAACATCCTGAAAGGTCAGAGTACCTCGCGTAGTAGCAATACTAGCCAAAAAAGTGTGCAGCGGCGCTCTAGGATTATCGCGTACAACTCCATCCTCATACTCAATTCTTCTAGGACATGAAGTAATGAATCCTTGTCGAGATGACTCTAACAAGAATATTTTTTTTAACAGCGAAGGCTTGAGGTATGTGTACAGGCAGCAGTCCATAACTAGGTTGTATATGATAATCTGGCGGTACTTTACATGCGTGACATTTCACCAATACTATTCTTGTTACCGGCGTTTGCCATTCGGTCATATTATTTGTTTGTTGTTATTTATTTAATAATAATATTTTTTTTTAACGCTATTCTATAATTTAGTTATTTTAATTTTGTATTACAATATATTATCATAATATATGATAATACATAATATAACAAACAAAGAAAGAAATAAAATAAAATGAATATCAGTTATAATCCGACAACCAGCGTAGACACTGCGACGGCTGGTATAGTTGGGACCAATAAAGGAAATGTCACTATGGTTATGTTCCTATTCGTAATTATCGTTGTTTTTTACTTGCTGCTTTCATCTTTAGGAATCGGCGGTCTTGGATCTGACTCGTCCCAGACATCGTCGCTATTTGGCTCGGGTACACCGAATGCCGGTGCATCGAGCAATCCTCGACTCACGCGGCTGTTTGAGATTTTGGTATGGTCCGTTTTCATCGTGCTCATTTTCGTCAATGGAATGCAGTACTTGTTCAACGTGAACATTAACGCTGAAGTGAAGAACTTGTTCTCGGATAAACCCGAGATTGATATTGAAGTCAATCAGCCGTATAGCAACGCGGCATTTCCAGTTTTAAAAATGCAAAAACAGGTGTTTAACATCCCGGGTAACTATTACACGTACGACGACGCCAAGGCGATATGCGACGCGTACGGGTCTCGACTTGCTTCATATAATGAAATGGAAGAAGCGTACAATAAGGGAGCGGAGTGGTGCGTATACGGCTGGTCGGACAATCAAATGGCGCTGTTCCCCACCCAAAAAGAAACGTGGCAAAAGTTGCAAAAAATAAAAGGGCACGAAAAAGACTGCGGTCGCCCGGGAGTGAATGGCGGGTACATTGACAACGCTAAAACCAAGTACGGGGTGAACTGTTATGGCCATAAACCGCCCATGACGGCCGAAGCGGCGAAACTTATGCAACAAACGCCAATTTATCCCAAGAATATGAACGATATCCGCCACCAAGAGCGGGTAGACCACTGGAGAAGTAAAATAACAGATATATTAGTTGCTCCATTCAATCACGACGCATGGAGTTTGATGTAAGAGGGGCGAGCCCCTCAGACCCCTTTGCGAATAAGTATTGTATTTACGTATTTAATCTATTTGCTAAATATTTTAAAATATTCTAAAATGTAATAAAAACATTTTTCCTTGTTTTTATTACTATAATATAGATAACATAATCATAATCATAACCATAACCATAACCATAACCATAATCATAACCATGGGTAATGGTTTGTCTCTTACGAATTACTACGGCAATTATGAAAATGGGTTTAGAACTGGAATGCGTGAAATCGGAAGTAAAGGGTACATGATAAACTTCGAAGACGTTCAGTCAATTATTGGAGTTTCTGGAGGATCTAAATCGAGGTCGTCGAAGCAACGTGCATATGACCAGTTTTTGTTGATCAGTACATTGGATGCGTCCAAGCAGGAACATCTTATTAAAAATACAATTTCAGCACAAGAAGAAGAAGAGAAAATCAATGAAATTATTTCTGGTAAAAACGATGACGCGGAAGATATAATACTCGTCGTCTACGGTAAACATGCAACCGATGAAAAGGTTATTACAAAATATAATCAATTAAAAAGTCTCGGGTTTTCAACCGTTCTAGTATACCCCGGAGGGGTGTTTGAATGGCTAATGTTGCAAGATATATACGGCTCCGAGCTTTTTCCAACGAATAAAAATAATACAACCACAAACAATACAAATGCCGATCTATTAGAATATCGACCGCCATCTATATTATGAAAAAAATTGAAATGTTTTTTCGTTTACTTATCATTATAAAGACAGCGTTATCTTTACAAGTGCACACTTCTACAAATTTTACAAATTCTACAAATGGTCCAGAACTTCAATATCCAGAACCAGAACCAGAACCAGCAAGAGAATCAGAACCAGAACCCTCGTCCTCATGTTCGTGATCGCGGAATGGAGGAGTACGAGCAAGCAACTGTCGAATGGAACCAGCGGAATGACGTCGCGGATTCTCATCAGCGTCGACGCGACGCAATCAACAATACATCAGGGTATTGTACCGGAAATCGCGTGCATCATCTAGTATCCATTCAAATGGCTCACCATGCCGACTGGGATGCGCTTTTCGGGCGCGACATTCTGAACCCGACTCTTGCCCAGTACGCCCAAGCAGCAATGGACCACTTCAATGATGAAACCGACACGCTGGATTTCGCAGGGCAAATGGAGGTTTCGATGTTGATGCAAGAGAATTATCGCCCAGGGATTCATCTCGCAATCTATTTCATTCACCTCACGCCGCATCGCCATTTCCATGACGGCCACATGATATCCGTCGAGTTCAGTGATGGAAGTGCCACTCATCAAACGATTACCCGGTTGTTCGACACAGACGATCGTGCGATGGTATTTCAGGCAACCGAGTATCAAATGCTCTCCTCGTTGGCTGACGACGATGATGCGATGGACCTCCTTTACACCTGTTTCGTGCCCGAGTTCGCCCCGATGCGGTTTTCGCTCGTGGCTGCCCCAAATGCTGTCGACGCCGGTGATGGCTACTACGTCCCAGACCCAAACGCGTTGGACGATCACCGATGGCACGAGTTCGCAGAGTATTACAACGACATCCGCAACCGCAACCGCAACCTGGCAGCACAAGCCGCAGCGGCGGGAGCAGGAGCATTGGAGCAACAGCAACAGCAACAGCAACAGCAAGAGCAAGAGCAAGTTCAAGTTCAAATTCCTCCACCCCCACCCATCAACGATTTCGCGGAAATTTACCAGCGGGCTTTGCGCGAATACGATCAACAAGACCAACACCAAGACCAAGACAACATTATTCCGTACGACAGTGACGAAGAGGACGACGACCAAGAAATTCAAGCAATTGGGTGAGTGAAGAAGAAGACGAAGACGAAGAAGAAGACGAAGACGAAGAAGAAGAAGACAGGTAAGAAAGGGTAAGGAAAAAATAGTATCCACAAGGTAAGGTGGATACTATTTTTTTTATTTTTATTGGATTCGGGTTAGGTTCCTTTAGGTTTGCAGACACCTTTCATGCACTCTCCCATATAATAATAGTAATCAATATTTCGACCATTTATAAATTCAGGGCCGTCTGCATTTCCAGGAACACACTTCCCGTCCGGTGAAATGCCTAGAGAATTCAATACTCCTTTTCCCATACCAGCACCATCCTTTTCATTTGAAAATTTCGCCCATCCGCAGCAACATTTTTCGGAACACGTGTTTTGGCTTTTAATATCACCGCACACCTTTTCTAGTTTATCGTGGTTATATTTACAGAACTCATCGGTTGATTTACAAGATGCCGATTTTTCTTTCAATTTATCACGAACTTGTTTGGATGGCCCGTTCGGAATAATGTTAGAGACTGCGCTTATAATCGTATCTTCTACATTCGCACCAATGTTGGCAATCCCAGCATCATCCTTTATCGTCCGTTTCGCTAATCCAGGTGGGTCGTGGGGGTTTGGTATAGTACCTGGACTAGGGGGGCTAGTAAACATTTCTATCGTTACCTTTTTTGAGATCTTACTGGACGGTTTGTCAATATCGATTTCGTCGGATATAGTTGTAGCGTACTTGTTTCTGCTAATGGTCGATGCATTTTCGTTCCCAATTTGAATTTGTATATAGAGTCCAACTCCTAATATAATTACCGCTAGACCCAAGATTTGCGAGGCATTTTCCATAAAGGATGCACCGAGCGAGGAACTTTTGGCACCGGACATCACGGTTTCTAAAAGCTCCATAATCGCAGTTTTGATATCGGTGAAAATAGTTGTCAAGTCATCTGCACTAGGCGTCCGAATCGAACTCGCGCCAATTCCTGATCCGGGGTTTTTAAACGTGTCGGTAACGTTTCCAAAATCGGTAAATTTTTTAAAGTCGAAATTCATTTTTACACGTAAGACGTAAACTATTAACTCTTAATATTTTATTATTTATTTATGAATTATGAATTATTATTAATTATTAATTATTAATTATTAATGTATCCGGTTATTATTTTATTTTTATTTTGTTATTTTTGTTAACAACGGTTCTGTTTCTTCACCACAAAATATGCCGACTCAAATTATTTGCAGAGTATTTATTCGTCTTCCAATCTCCCAACATCCCCTTTGTTCGAGTTAAATAGTTTTTACGGCGAGTTTTGTTGTGGTGTTTCGTAAAGTCCTCGTATCCCATCTGGCCAAAATTAACCCATTTGTCGTGGATGGTATCATAAATCGAATACTTTTTCACCGGGTTTCGGGCAGGGTATAACTTCGCACTTCTTCCCAGATACTTGTACGCCATACGCTGCGCCGTTCTCGGTGTAGAATACAAGTAAAGTCGTTTCGGGTATATGCGACTACGAGCACGATTGCGTAAATACATTTATTTTTTTATTTTTTTAGTATATATTTTACATCATAATATATTTTACATTAATATTTATTTTTCATTTTTCAGTTTTTATACTTCGATGCGATGAAGATGCGTATGCGTATCTTATCCATGTATTTATCGAATCATTTTTTTACGCGACGCCTACTGTTTTTCATTTTTTTAGTTAGTCGTCTTTTCTTCGCATCGCGTTTACGAGACCCACCTCTACCTTTACTGGTATAATGTCGTACTGAATCTACAACCATTTTAGAAACAACGTTGGCAGCAGTAGATCTAATACTGTCGATATACTTTTTGGTATAAATGCCTACTGATTTTAAAACCATTTTATCAATCATAGGTCTAATACTGTCGAGATACTTTTTTGTTGACATTTTTTCCGGTATTAATTTGTGCACGGCTTCGGATTGTACTCGTTGCGAGTTTACCACCTTTGGAAAAATTTCATCATTCCAAAATGTAACAAACTTATTATAAATATAAGAATGTAAATGAGCAAAACGCTGTTGGAGAATATCCTTTTTTTGAAACCTTGGAGAAAAGCTTGTAATTGCAGGAATAGACCACTCCGCAAACAAATTCACAAAACCGACATTATGGGGATGCAAAACTTGAAATTTCCCGGTAGCATAACCGAAATCATCAATTTCAAGTTCAAATCTTTTAAACGGACATATAATTTCATCTATTTTAACGCCACATTGGTTGTTACTTATCAATGCTGTAGTTGGAAGTATATCATAGTTATCTATCTTATAATGGAATGGACCCGACCCTTCAACACCGGCAGCAACAGCACCCGCAGTAGCAAGTTTATAAAGCTGAGCATCTTTACCACTCGGCGACTTCCTCTCAAAATATCCACAAGCGTACTTCGACCGAGTCTGACCATCTTCTTTTTTATGATATTTTGGCATTTCTGAATGAATGGCTATATGAAAAAGGCGAAATTCTCTTCTATCACCTTCTGAAACGGGCGGTATCCTTGGGCCACCGTGGTAACGTTGACATTCGATACTGAAACTATAATTAACATCATTACATTTATGTTGATCCTTGTTTACTAAATCGACTGCTTTAAAAAAAAGTTCATTTTTCTTGTCGCCTACGCGTGCAACAATTCCCTGTTGGTGCGTATTTCCAGGATAAACTAGGTTTACTAAATGAGCAAATCCATCAATATCGTTGATGTATAACCCATTCAGCAAATTCATAAAACTTTTCATTTCAACATCTATTATACGCATTAACTCTGGCCAGTTTATTTTTTCATAAAATTCCATTTCTACGGCCGTTGGGGGAAAACAGTTATCATTCTGATAAGTTTTAGCACAGTTCTCCTTAGATCCATCTTCCTTAAATGCATAAGGAATACATTGATTCGCTCTACACATTTCCGGCTCTTCTGGAAAGGTCCCTGCGGCGGCGGCGGCGGCGGCGGCGGCTGGAGCTGGCACTGCAGCTGCAGCTGCAGCCGAGGACTCCAACACAGCTGATGCTGCTGCAGGTTTGCGTTTTGGAGAGGCGCTGCGGGCGGCAGCTGCACCATCGGATTTATTCGCTTTCTTTGGTTTGGCGAAAACTCCTCGAGCAAACGTGTTCAAAAGCGCGCGATCTTGTTTGTCGGGTACGTGTTGATTGAGATTCGCAGGATTATCAATAATCCACTGTCGTTTATCTTCGGGCGACATGTGTGCGATCTGGAGTATCCCGAACAGAATCTGCAGGCGGTCCTCTGCGTGTGTCGGTGAGTGATGGGACATTGCAATTTTGGTATTTTTAGTTGATTTTTTATTATAATTTGACTATATATTTTTTTTTAAATAAAATATATATAATTGCAATAAATATTTAAACATTCTCGAGTTAATTATTTATTTAGTTATTTATTTATTTAGTCATGTCTATCATGTTTATCGAATCATTTTTTTATACTACTCCCATTTTAAGTTCCGACCAAATATCCGAACTATTCCCACAACGTCACCCCATTCATCCAGATATAAAGATTATTTACCACTACGGAGAACGGTACTATAGCGCATCAGCTGTAGATGCGCTGCTTCCACATACACAACAAAAACAGACCCAACAAAAACAAAACCAGATTGATGAATCAGCGACTACCTCAGTCCCGAACACCGTGCCGGAAACAGAGACAGATACAATAAAAACGACGGCAGTTGATAGTCCGCGTAGCGTTATTTCGGAATCAGAGTCCGTTCGCCAAAGAGGCGGTTCCGCTGCTGCTCCTGGAAGTCGCAGCATTGGAAAACGGAACCAGCAGTTCTATTTACCCGACGGATGCGTAAAGCTCATGCACGTCAGTGTGGGGCTGGAAAATGACATTGGCGGTACCGATGTCCAGAATGATGAGGGAGATAAATGGTATGGAAGGTACGAGAAGGACAAAAATACGATTGTGCGCACGAGTACCGAATACGATTTACCTTCATCAGTTGATATCTGCGAATATGAAACTTTGGCACATTTTGCACAAGAACATGATAAAGAGTGCTGGGGTGATAACTACGTACCGTCAAATACACACAACGTGTGGAAAAATCCGCATTATTTGTTTTTTAATACTGTTACATTAAAATGGGAACCGTTGAGCAAGCTTAGGTAACAAGTTATTAGATACTAGTCTAGACCGGTGCTCTTGGTAAGTATGTAAGAACCGTGCTATCCGGTACTTTTTTAAACAAGTTTTTAAGGAAAATAAAAATACGCGCATTGTGCGGAGATTGGGCGGATACCATATGAAAGTACCGATGCTCGCAATCATCGTTAATCCGCCCGTCCGTTTTTGAATTTACCAGTTCCATCTGTTTTTCCAATACACCGCGCGGATAATACGCGGTTTGAACATCGTCCGTGTACCGGATGCGCGGTTCTTCGTCGGATAAGTATACATCACATCGATACAGCGCGAATCCATTGAATGCAGAGTATACGGGTAGCAACTTTTCTCCACCCTGTATTGCACGAACCAATATGCGATCAAACATGATACGCATTCGTTCTAACATCTCCCACCATCCCCGTTTAAAGTGAAAAAAACTGTGAATGTATGGATCAAACGATAATGCCCACATATCGTAATATCCAGCTTCTCTCAAAAACGACACACTATCCCATTTGTCACGCATCTGCATCGCCTCATTTAAAACGCTGGTATCAATTGGACCAATGCATGCGTAATCATTAAAATCCATGAATGCAAAATGAGAGAATGTAATGGTATCTGCACAAGACTGTAAACTGCGCAGATAGTCTAAAAAACTATTTCGCGCATGTCCGATATTTCTCTGACGAACGCTTTCTTGCTTGTATTCGTTTGGAATCATGTCTACTACTGCCATGGGTACGCTAATTGCAAAGTTACAAATATCTGCCTTCAACACATAAAGTCCGGGATCATGGTGTTCGTAAATAAAAACAAACCGAAGTCGTTTGAAAATACCGGATTTATAGATCGTCACCAAATTCGATAAAATATATGGTACGCCGTGTTTATTGTTGAATATACACATGCCGATACATAGAGTTAGCGTGTCGTCCATACTTGATGGATGAATTATAAAATTATAAACAAATTTAATTATACTTATAATTAATGTGTTTATTACCATTTCGATTTTATTTCGATTTTAATTGTTTGTTGCGGCAGTGATCGTGATGGTTTTCTTATACTGCGACCATGAAATGTTTTTAGGAGCCAGTGCTGGAGCATGCGCCGCCTTGTGTTTCGGTGCATGTTTTTTATCCAGGTGCTCGGCCTTGCGCAGCGCGCTGTCTACATAAATTTGTTTTAGCAGTTTACCTACCTCATACGACCCTTCATGCTGGTCCAGTTTTCCAATTTCGATGAGTTTCAGTACGATTAACAGTCTCGAAAGGATTCCCAGATCGATTTCATCTTTTTTCAACTTATTGAAAATATCGGTATAGTTATTGAAAAGAAATGCGCATCGCGACGTACAAATGGCGTCAAACTGTTGAGGGTTGGAAAGTGCAAGACGTGCGTACTCTTTTTTCAGTTTCAGCATGGTCTCTACATCGGCGTGGATGGCATCGCTGTGTTGCAGTTCTCTTATTTTACTAGTATTGTCCTTCACGTCGCTGTTGGACGCTAGCATTTTCCGAAGGTTTAGGCGGTCGGTTTCGTCCATGGTTTATGTTTATGTTTGTAAGGTAAATGTATTGTGGTAATAGTTATTATTATAATTATATTTTATATAATTGGTTTTTAAATGTTTTAGAACGTTGAAGATTTAAGATATTATGATATTATATTATACAATACAATACAATACAAAGTATACAACATTATACTATACGTACAAATATTTTTATAAATGTCGAATGAAAAAACAATACAGGTTCTAACACCTACAAATTGGTATACCGGTGTAAGTTTAAGCGGCACCGCCGAAACCCCAACCGGGTCTAATCCGAATGTCCAAATTCGTCTTGTGAAAGGCGATACTTCCAATGGTGGAACTGTAACGTACCCAGATTTTAATATAACCCCTCTGCTTAATTCGTTTGAATTCAACATGGAAGTTTTATGGACGACTACGGATACACAAGGAGCAGGTGATTATTATCGAGTTACATTCGGAGACAAGTCATCCTTTAGTCTCCTTTTTATGTTTTGGGTCTATTATCCTTCAAATAACGGGTTCTCTGGGGCTGGAGTTTATTTGTTAGATTCTCTCGGTAAAGCCATAACGAAAAGTGCATTACCGACAGATCCAATCGGGCCTGGAGCAGGTCAATGGTTTCCAGTAAGTGTGAAGTACGATAAAAATGCAACGAATACCTGGACCGTACTGGTGAACAACGTTACGGTGTTAACTTACCAGCACCCCCACCCAACATTATGGCAACGGGTGGAAGGCAATAAAGGGGTAGCTGTACATGCATGGTCCGGAGGCGGACTGACAATGAGCCTGTTTGTTCGTAAGTTGGATCTAGTATACAAAGCAAATATTACGTCAACTACATCGTTTATGCCGCCAAAGTTCTACCCTTCGGCCGACGACTCCACCTTCTCAAGCAACCGCGCGTCGTACGCTCGTTCAATTTACCCCCGAATCACCGATGTTGAAACGGAGGCTCAAATAACAAAACAAAAAAAGGTATACAATCGACATGACGCATCCTCTCGAATCGAGCGACTTAAATTGCAAGCCATAGGCCAGAGTTCAATGCGAATAACGGAAACAGAGACGCTGCGATTCAAGGCGCCGAACGTGAACGATGCCCGCGATGCGATTCGACGCACTCGGTCTCATGGATATATGGTGAAACATTACTATCCAAATGTCGACTCTTGAAAAAGTTCAAGGTACATGAACCCGTCGTCCGTTTTTTCTTGGGCGTAAATTGTGCCTATGAGTGCAGCCGTTGGATGCAGACGGTTGTTTACAAAGGCGTACAATGCAAACTCTGGCTTAAGCGACATATTTTTTCGAATGACGTACATGAACTGCGCCAGCGTCAAATCGTATGGCACTGCAAATTTATTTTTAGGCAGGGGGTGTTCGCGCTCTAATGCTTCGCTGCATTCTACAATTACTGGAATGCGGTTTGGATGATCTCTTACAATTCGTTCCGAAACGTTCTTACGGTCTTGAAATGAAACGCGGTCTTTATATTTCATAGGAAGGAATACGGTAACAGGTAAGATAATATACGAATATACGATACGATACGAAACGTTCTTTATATTATCTTATTATTATTATTATTTTATTAGTATTTTATTAGTATTATTAGTGTTACTACTTTTTAATTTTACTTTTTGTGTTTATTTTTTTTATGCGACGAGGGCTTTGAGTTTGAGGTTGTAGTTGAGTTTGGTGGCTCGTACCCAGTAGCAGCTGTATCAGCTGTAGCTGCAGGCGCAGCCATTGGAACGCGAGGCGTTTTTTCATTTTTTGCTGCATTTGGTGGCTGGTACACGCTATGTTTTAATTCCTGTTGTGGTTGTGCCGCTGCAGTCGCGGTTGCAGTTGCTGCAGCGGATCGTTTTTCGTCCAGTTTTTTATGCATTCGTTCTTTTGCAAGTGCCATTTTCATGTTGCGGTTAAGCTGCGACTGCATGGCATTCATGTTTATTTTCGTCTTCCCGTTAAGTCCGGCCGCTGCGCCTCCAAGGTCGCTTGGATTCAAATTCATTGCCTTGAATAACTGAGCAAAGTCTGCCATCCCGCCCCCGCCAGCACCTTTACCGCCTGAAGACTTCATTTTGGACATGAATTCACTGGCCTCTTTGAACAGCTCGCTTTCCTTTATATCACCCGACTTCATTTTTTTATCGAGTTTTTCGCCGACTTTTTTGATGATTCCCGCGAACTTTGACGGGTTCTTGATAAGTTTTTGGAAAACTCCACCAACACTGCTTTCTTTTGAAATATCGATATCGAGTTCGCTTACCGTTTCTTCTGCGATTTCTTTTGCAAGTGCTCCAATTTTTCCGTCCAGTAATCCGGACAAATGTTCGTGAATTGACTCTGCACTTGGGATACCTGGTCCTTTTGCCGACTCGGATCCAGGTCCAGGTTCAGTTCCAGTTTCCGCCGATTCTTGGGTACTATTACTATTGTTATTGTTTTCGTTTTCAAACAAGGTGTGGATTCCGGCCATTGTTTCTTCCAGTTTGACTCGAAGTTCGTCTTCATCAATCGCCTCAAATAGTCGAGCCGTTTCACCGAATGACGGAGTGTCTCTGGAAATGCTTCCCAAAATAGTAAACGTAACTAGTTGCAAGTGTTTCCACAAATGGTCTTTTGTAGTATCCGACACATCAGATAAGTTCCACACCATGCGAAAGTCGGTGTTTGGCAAGAATTCAACGCATACGTCTGCGGCGGATTCGGGGGAAAAAATGATGTCATTCTGGTAAATAATATCAAAAAACCGTTCGGGGTATACGCGTTTGCAGTGTTCAAATAGAATGGCTACATTTTGGTCCGATATGTGTTTGATACAGTCGCAGTCTCCTGCCGAGTTTACAAATGCGACATCCGAATATTCTTGCATATCAAGTGCATTATAAATTCCGGCCTTGTATTCGGGAAATGACGCGATAAAGCTGGAAATAAAATCAACGATCACTTTTTTGAAATTGTCCGGAATAGGCGTACTTTTATTTGATTCCATTATGTATGTTATGTTATGTTATGTTTATTAATAATTAACAAGTAATTCTCAATTGCTTTATGTATTTAATATATTTAACCATCTAAATTAATATTAATTTATTAAATTAAATTATTATGCCTTGCGACGAGTTTTCGATTTAATTGACGACGACGATCCAGGCTTTATCTCCTGGTTTCGGTTTCCTCTTTTATGCGTGGTTGATTTAGGATCCCAGTAACGTTTTTTATCTGCGGGAGAAATCATCGACAGTAGCTTTTCATACAAGTCAGATGGTACGACTTGTTCTTGATGGTCATAACTGTCAGCATTAGCATTATTATGATCCGCCGAATAAATAAAATCTTTGAGTTTTGATGACATGGGTACGGTTTCTTCTTCTTGGGGGCCGTCCGGTGGCTGAGAAGACGGATGCATCATGAAAATGCCGGCGGGTATGATAAACTTATTCGAGTTTGCTCGTTCCAGTAATGTAGATACTTTCATTTCGGGATCATCATCGGAATCGCTTCTATCGTTTTTACTTCTATCGCTTTTATCGCTTCTATCGCTTCTATCGCTTTTATCGCTTCTATCGCTTCTATCGCCTTTGCTTATATCGCTTCTGTTACGTCTACTCGGTCTTCTAGCACCACCCTTCATTTGTACAAATGGAGAAATATTCGCATTTAAAAATGAAGAATTCAATGTATACCCACCTCCAATAATTGCGTTTGTTTGTTTATCGCGCGCGAATAATAAATCCGAACTGTTCATTATAATTATTATTATTCAACAATTTATATATGTACTTAAATTATTATTTTATCTATTACTAATTTATATATAAGTAAAAAATAAGTAAATTATAAATTATAAATTAGTACCAGAATGCCTGAATTGGGTGCAATACAAAATGGTCCCACATCAGCTCCAGCACCCAACGCAGCTGAGCTTGCTCCGCCGCCACTGCTAGTAAATGCTAGTGAAGCGTCTCCTCAAGCTTCATTAAACGCGGTTATGGATACGGCTAATGAAAAAAATATGATGAATAATATAAAAGGGGGTGGAGGAACTAAACGACGTTTGCGTCGTCGCCGCACTTGTACATGTAGGCGAAAAAAGTGTACATGCATGAGCCGCAGTCGCGGTCACAGTCGCAGCCAACGCAAAAGTAAACTCTATAAGGGACATCGGTTTACGGCATCTCAACGACAACTTGTAAATCGCCGCGTTGAATTAAATTTATTGCATCGAAAAATCCGGAAAAATAAAAATACTCATAATCGATCTCGAACTCAGAGACGGGCGCAGTATGGAGGAAATAGCGATCTTCCGGTTGCAATGGCTCCACAGCATGGGGACTCGTGTACCCCAGGCCAACACAACTGTCCAGGAAATTCGTCTGCCGTATTATTAGATGTTCAGAGACAATCGACTGTCAACGCACAAGGCGATACTCTCGTAAACATTTAACATTAACTAACACTTCCATCGATTTCCACACTTGATACATGTGACAAATGTAGTCATGGGTTCATCGGCTGAACGGGTTTGCATTTGGTAGTACGTGCACTCTCTGGACTTGCATTTGTAGCACAGAAAGTTATCGGTTGACGCTTCCAAATGCACTTCGTATTTGTTTTTGTCGCGGATCCGTTTTTGTTCCAACAAGCTGCTCCATTTTTCGGGGATCATTTCTTGATGCGTCATGAATGGAAGGTCCTGGGCTTTAATTGCCCGGCTAATAATTGCTTTCCGGATAGACTTTACACCAAGGTTGATATAAATGCTTCGCGCATGATCCGTATAAATCTGCACAAAGTATGGATTGCTCCATTTTTTGACAATTTGCTCACTGGTTGCTTTCTGAATGATATAATTGTATATTCCGCGTTCCAGGTTTGTAGACATTGTAATCAGTGCATCTTCCGCTACCTCCTCATGGTCCTTGTCCTGGTCCTGGTCCAAACCCGATAGTCGTTCTTTGAATCTTCGGCGCAGACTGTCTCTGAATCCAGATGGATTGGCAATTGTTTTCATAATAATCAGGCTCTTCTCTGATTTCTGGTTTTCATGGAGTTAAATTTAAATCAATTTTATAGTTTATTTTATTTTATTTTGTGTCAATAAGATAAAACATTTTCAAAACATTTTTAAATGAAACGATTCACATTCGTTCCCAGGAGATACATTCCACAAATACTAACGAGACGTGATTCAAAAACGGTTCGCCGCGAACTCGGTAGATCGAGGCGGGCATATCGAGCCGGGATTTATTACACGCGCCGTAAAGTCGCGTCATTTCCGTCTAAAAAATCAGACCACATTATTCGCGCCGAGAAAATATACGGAATCGATAAGGTTATTCCGTCGAAAGTATTAGCTGCAAAGACGGGATGTAGTATCCAAGCCCTTTCAAAAATCGAGAAAAAAGGTCAAGGCGCATACTTTTCGTCGGGCAGTCGTCCAAACCAGACCGCGCATTCATGGGGCAGGGCACGTCTTGCAAGTGCAATTACTGGAGGTAAAAGCGCCGCTGTTGATTTTTCGATCCTGGATAAGGGATGCAAACATTCGACAAGTAGGGCATATAAGATGGCCGTATCGGCTATGAAAAAATACGGACACGGTCAGATGCATTCAAAAAGGGTTCGACTTTAAACATATATCTATAATAAATAAGTATAAATATATTTGTATTTGTATTTGTATATAATATAAATTTGTATACTTGTAAATGAAACCTCTTGCTCTTTTAACACTTTCTCTTGCTATCATTGGCACATATACCCTTCCAACCATTGCTCCATCGGCACAAAGTTGTGGAAATGGTATATTCTGTGCTCCTTTTCAAACATGTATGAGTAATGCCACAGGTGCTGGACTTGTATATGCTTGTTCGCCTTTACCAAGTGCTACGCGTTGTTTAGACGCACGATTTTCTTGCCCATCTTCTTATAATTGTATAGAAGATTCAAAATGTCTTTCTCCGACAAATGGTAATAATGATAGTAGTATTGATACAACATATGATTATCATGCAGTTATTAATGTCGACGCTTTTGAAGTTTCCGAGTTTCGCGATTTTGGATTAGGAATGAAGCCCGCGTCTTTTAGTATTTGCGGACCGATCACTAATAATTTCCGGCTCCCAAACTTTTGCACATGTCGTGAAGCTCGGTTCGGAGGTGAACTCGGATGCGTAGTAGGGCTTCAGACATATATATCTATTGGCGCATCCGCTTGGATTCTCCCTTGCGATTCGCCGGCTAATTTTGGATATAGCGCATGGGCGTCAGTATTGGGTATGAGCAGAGGAATTGGAAGAACATGGACAGCAACATTTAGTGCTGAGGTTCCTATCCCAGGGGCTACATTTGAAATTGGCGTAGCAAGTGTTGGCGCACGAGCTGAACTATCCGGAGATATCAGCCGATTCATCATTTCTACACGACTTGGACTTGGCGTATGTGGGAGATTAGGAATTGGTGTTTTTTCTAGAGAAATTTGTAATCCCTCTGCATTGAATTGGCTCCCTGTTACTATACTCAATGGACCTCGATTTGATTTCAGTCGGTTTTGTTAGTATTAGTATTAGTATTAGTATTAGTATGACTATATTACTTATATGATTTATGAACTACGACTGTAATATTGGTTGATATGATATGCTACTAAAATAATAACCGATACTCCTAGCGAAGTTTGGACATACTTTACAGCCGGGACTGTATCATCGTCGACTCTAAACAGATAAACGAGCCCGCAAATAAATAAAATTGCATAAATAGTGTAAAACACAAACACGTAGCGGTTGGCATTCAGCTGAACATGTGAATCTGTTTCGTCCATTGCGGCACCACTTGTTTGAAGATCGGTAATTGCCTTATATCTTGCCACTGCTTCCGGTTCCAGAGTTTTCAATTCTGCAATTGTTTTATCCATTTCGCGTTGCAACGTATTGCTTAAATCGGGTATTGGCCTAAACAGTCCGGTAATTTGCTGGTGAAGGCTTGTGATTGCAGTGTACCGTTCTTGTAAATCCTTCACCATTTGGCTTTTGAGAATGGGCGGTCCGGAATTTCCTCCTCCATCGGCACCTGCATCGCCACTTACAGCGTCCATGCACCGCGTCTGGTACGACATGGTAACACCAGGTATGACATCGGCTAGTATAACAACAGCGTTTTTGTCATTCGGAGCCGACCAAAATTTATAAGATGTGTCATTCAATGAACTTACAGCCAGTTTCAGTACTCCGTCACTCTCGTCACTCCAGACGGGATACATACTTGTTACACGCCATTTTTGATACCTTGATGTGTTTTCAGGATCCTGGATTGTAAGTGTAATACCCGTCATCCCCTTTCGTAAAATATCAAAAATCTCAATTACATTTTTGAGCTGCAGGTCCTTTACCGATAAATATATTATTGAAGCACTGGCTTGGTCAGTATTATTATAAACCAGTGTTCCAGGTCTTTGATTTGGACTTAAATCGGTGATGGTGGTGTTTACCTTGTATAAAAAAACAGTATTGGACTGTACCGGCTGACCTTGGCGGCCGTAACATGTATAACTAAATTTATCGGCATCCGGATCACCAATGTACAATATTGTACTAAACTGAGCACCGACAGCATACTTCGCCGCCGGGGTTTGCATTCCGGGAATGGTAGTCGATGCCGGGTTTTTTGCCATTTCTTTGCATGCATATAGACCGTTTTCGTACTGGAGTGAAGTGGAATCGGTCGGTGTTGGAGTATACTTGCCAAGGTAAACCCAATTATTATCTGATGCGGGTTCGGACATATCTTTGAATTTAGGAAGACTAGTCATAACATCTACCATAGCAACCGGTTCGTCTACCCAGTATGTTCTGTCTGCGGTTGTAACTCCGATGGCATTGAATCTCGAATTCGAGCTTGTTTTTGCTCCAGGAACGCTGGCGTAGCATCCGTACTGCCAGTTTCCCTTATACCCTTGGTTCGGTGTATAATGAACAATGCGGGTGTATAATGTGTCATTGCCTAGAGCCTGGCGTTTACACTCGGCTACCGTCTCCGTATCGCCCAAGTAGTGCCAACCTACACTTTCATCATGGTCTCCGGGGGATAATCCTAACCCGCTCATATCGTTTCGTCCCTTGAAATCGTTCCAATCGCCGTTTCGAGATTTCATATAGGCGACATACGCCTGATATCTCAGGTTATAATCTGCGACCATTCGTTCGAGTTTTTTACGACTGTTTTTCAGTTTGATAACCGTATCATATTTCCCGTTACTATACTTGTCGGTGGTGTAACTCGCGTGTTTATACAGGTCACCCATAATGAACTCTCTATCTCTATCTATCTATATGATACCTATATTCTATATTATGTATATTATGTTCTACTAATTTAATTTATGTTGTGCTTTTAATTTTAACGATTCTTTCTTTCTTTCTTTCTTTCTTTCAAAACTAGTTTAATAGTTTAATTTAATTTTTATTAAAAAAAATTAAATTTAACTTGATATTACTTACTTGGATCTTCGGGTTTTGTTCCTAAACACATCCCGCTTCTTGTCTAATTTCTGTTAATTGTACAAAATCTATAAATACATGGTTGCAGCCAGACCGCCGTGCAATGAATTCCCGCGAGATTTGATTTCATCATTTGCAGTGAATAATTCAAACCCGGCATCCAAGTCGTCCATGATAAGACTGCGGCGGTCTTTTACGGGCAAATAGAATACCCGCCGCGCATGCGCGATTTTGGTTTTAGTGAAAAAAACTTCAATGTCGCGACCAAAATATTTGAAATACTGTTGACGTGACTTAAACCATTCATCTTTTACCGCATCGCGGTCAAAAATAAAGGTCCAACCGTTATCTTTGACTATTTTCTCGAATATTTTTCGCAATTCACTCGAGTCGTAATTTTCGATTTTGTACCTCCATGTAAATCGAGACGATAGACCCTCGTTATAACTGAAAAAACAGTCGTTCAGCTCTTTTTCGTACCCGGCGATAATAACCATAAGTTCATGTTTATGGTCGCTCAGCGCTTCGCATAGTGTGTCAATACACTCTTTTGAAAAACTGTCGCGTTTTTCCGTATTTCCCAGCGCGTACGCTTCGTCGATAAAAAGCACGCCGCCAATTGCAGATTCAATTACTTCGCGCGTTTTTATCGCAGTTTGGCCCAGGTACCCGGCCACCAAATCCGACCGAGTTACTTTTTTAAACGTGTTGGAGGTAAGAATCCCCAAATTGCAAAAAATATTGCCGAGGATTTTCGCAACTTCCGTTTTTCCAGTTCCAGGGGGGCCGTATAATACCGTGTGCATATAATCCCCTGCCCCGACTCCATCATTTTTATTTGCAGGTTTAGCTTTTGGCGCATGGGGCGAAAATATATTTGATATATTTGTTGGATTGAATAACGGGAATCTGAAAATAGCAGATGCTATCGTTTCGTCTTTGGATTTCGTATTTTTATTAGTCGCATTCGCAGTCCCAGCCCCGGTGGGGCCAAACATGGGTTCTGCAGCTGTACCAGTACCAGCACCAGTACCAGCAATACTAATACTAGGGTTACTGTTGGTTTTATTTTTTATGACATGAACGGGTGGAAGTCCCGAAGTTGTTGTTGCTGTTGTCGCTGTTGTTGTCGAAAGGTGTAGTCCCTGAATAAAGTAGATGATTTGGTCTACAATCGTTTGTTTTATCGCAGGCATTCCAATCATATTATTCAGTGCACTGAGATGGGGGTATATTTTGTGTAATGCTTTCATGTCGATATTATACGTGACGTTTTCCGCGAGTTCGTACGTTTCACACAATCGTAACAAATCTGAAATACTTTTCACATGGGTGTTGATATGGATCCGTTCCATCTTTACATTCCCGTCGCAGCATGACAGCTCTTTTTCTTCCTTCTCTTTTGTTTTCAATGATGGCGGGCTGTTTGTTTTGTTTGGGTTTGGCACCATTTTAAGTTCATCGGTTGTAATATACGGAATATTTTTATTTTTCAAATAATTTGAAATATCACTTGAAATCTTATCTACGATGATATCATTTGAAATCATATTCACACTCGCATAACATAATATGATACCACGTTTTTATGTTCATTTTTGAATATAAAAATATAAAATTATAAAGTTATAAAATTATAAAATATATTCGCCTAGACCAGGAAACCAATATAAAAAATTGATATAAAGATGTAATGTGAATATACTACAATCATACAATTCAAACGACAAAGCAACAACCACTCGACGTATACATTATCAAAACAAGTCAAGATGCCATCAAAGAAAACGAAATCAACAGGTTCCAAGAAGGGCGGAGTGGTGAAGGCGATGTCTGCCCAGAAAAATCCGACTCTTGAAGCGCGCGCGCGGATTCCACAAACGATCGGATTACCAGGACAAGTCGCAAATAACGCCGGAGGATTTTCATTTCCTCTGCCCCTCGAACAGGAATGGATGCGGTACCTCATCATCGGAAGCAAATCAGAAAACGGGAACTTTTACCAGTCAGGAGGTCAAATCTCAACATGCATTTCCAGGTGCATTCTTTCAGCGGTCGAGAATCCGGCTACATGCAAGCACCTCATCTCGGATCTCGTGGACGTATCCGTCAAAGGTCGCGCGGCCAAACAGGAAATGACCATGCTCGCCCTTGCAACAGTCATCGTGTTCAGTGAAGATTCCGACTGCAAACGAGCTGGTCTGGACGCCATTCAACAAGTGTGCCGCATTCCGACGCACTGGTTCATGCTTCTCAAATACATTCGCGACCTGTCCCAAGACAAAAAGAAGCCTGGAAAGGGTATGGGAGCCGGGGTGCGCACGGCATTCACGAAGCTCTACACCAGCCGAACCGGACCTGAACTTGCAGTTCTCATGACAAAGTACAAGAATCGTGAAGGCTGGACCCACAAGGACGTTATCTCGCTGCTACACATCAACCCCAGCGACATGCACGATGACGGTGCCCGGATGGTGCTGGAATGGTTCATGAAGGAAGACAAACCGGAGCGAAAGACCAGGACGGGCGAAGTGATTCCTGCATCGAACGCGCGCACCGAATTTCTCAGACGCTTGCAAGCAATTGAAACTCCCGCTCTTCCTGTTTCTGAACCAAAACATCAACAGCAACCGGCAGCGACGACAACAACAACAACAACAACAACAACAGAAGCACCATCAATGTTCTCGTCTGTTGCGAAGACTGCTCCTGTTCCAGTCCAGCCTCAAACACAGTCACAGTCACAAATTGTCAAGCTGCAAATTCGGTTACTCAACGGAGACATGGCCGGAGATACACTTACACTACCCCTTGCAACCAACGCACCATTCTCCACCTTGTCGGAAACACTTGCATCCATCGGAGCTGGAAAGTACATCGAGTTTCGACTGACTACATCGACCGACCCTTTCATCATTCCCCATACTGAAACAATGGATGCGCTCACTACCGCCAAATTCGCACGCGAACCAGTCGACTTCAAAACAACGGTGATCTTTGCCCGCGAAACTTCCGCTCCTCTAGCGTCAGCACCGGCCCCTGCGTCAGCACCAGTTCCGGCAACAACAGCAGCAGCAGCGGCGCCAGTTCCAGCAACAACTCAACAACCAGACGAAAAAGAAAAAGAAAAAGTCCAAGAATCGCCGGTTGTCGCAGTTGCACGGTTTCTCAAGGCGCTCATTCAGCTTTCAAATGACAAAATCACACCCGAAGCTGCTGTTGCTACCATGAATACAGTGCGCCGAGTTCAGCGCGAACACTTGCCCACCCATCTTATGTCCAGCCCGGCAATTTGGACCCACTTGCTCAAGGATATGGGACTGACAGCACTCATTCGGAACCTCGGCAAGCTTTCCAGCATCGGAGTCATGGCAAGTCGCAGACAAGAAATCATCGCCATGCTCGGAAACGAGAAACAAATCCGCGACTCGAAGGTTCATCCGTTTGCAGTGCTGGTTGCAATGAAGGTCTTCTCGAAAGGAGCGGGCGAGCTGGGATCAATGACGTGGCCCGTCGACAGCTACATTGTGACCGCCTTGTCGAATACGTTTGTAAAGGCGTTTGGAAACATTCCCAAAACAGGCAAGCGCATCATGGTCGCACTGGACGTATCTGGAAGCATGTCAGGGGCGTTTTGCGCAGGGTCGACCAGCGTGTCGTGTCGCGACGGATCCGTTGCAATGGCCATGGCGACCGTGCTCGCAGAACGCGACGAAAATGGGAATCTCAGTCCAAATACGCACGTGTACTCGTTCACAACAGTGTTCAAGAACGTTATAGGCGCATTCAGTAAACCCGGCCTCACACTTGCTGATGCAATCCGCGGAACCGATGACGTGTTTGGTGGAACGGATTGCGCGCTTCCCATGAAACATGCTACCGACAAGCGTATTCCGATCGACGCGTTCATCGTGTACACCGACTCTGAGACGTACGCTCCGACAATTCATCCCCAGGTGGCGCTCGAGCAGTACCGCAAGACGATGGGTATCGAGGCGAAACTCGTCGTTGTGGGCATGGCATCCAACTGCCTCAGCATCGCAGACCCGAAGGACAAGAACACGCTCAACCTTGCAGGGTTCGACACGTCAACGCCGACCATCATGTCAATGTTCATCAACGGGGAACTCTAGGAAAAGGAAAGGAACTAATATAATAAACGGTAAAAAAGGGTAAAAATAAAAAAAAGGTAAAAAATAAAAAGGTAAGTAATTCCTCCCTTTTTATTTTTTGTTTATGGTGTTTCATGTTTCATGTTTCATGTTTCATGTTTCATGTTTCAACAATACGAGCACCTGTCGCATTTTGAACAAGTGTTCCGATTTTAACAAGCGACTTATTATACACCGTATTTGTCGTTTCGTCGAGTAAGTAGTTTTCCATAATAACACTGCCATCGGGTTTGGTTACCTTGTACTGGAATGGCCGAGCGCGTACTTCTTTCACTTGGTTACGTTGCGCGTTGGCATCGGTCTGTTCCTGGTAAACGTCCGGCACAAATGCCATATCGTCTTTTCCGGTAGTGCCCTTGTAATGAAAACACTGAACATCCAGCCCCCCTTTGGATTTATGCGTTGCGCAGTCGACTGCCGACGCTTTTACAACCGTCAATAATTGCTGATTAATGAGCTGTTTTTTACTCGACGTGTCTAGCAACTTCTGGTCCGTTGTAATACCGCTGTCAAGAACCTTTATATTACTGATTTGTTTGTCCTGTTTTGTCGGGTTTAGCTGTTCTTCCGTGAATTTCATAATGTATACGAATACATTCACCGTGCGCAACTTCTCGGGCAACTCGTAGTGGCTGCAAATACGGTTGGCACGTCCAATGATTTGCTCGGTTCGAACGGGGTGCCAGTAAGGTTCCATGATGTGGACGTATCGCACATTCCGTAAATTGATCCCTTCTGCGCCGGATGCGGTAATCATAAGTAATTTAATCACATCACCGTACTTGTTTTTACGTTCCGGGCTGTGTTTTGACATGAGATCGCTTTTTAGGGTATTGGGCAGGGTAGCCCACGAACTGTTGAATACATTACGCACAATTTCCTTTTCCTCTTTACTTTCGGTTCCCGTGTATAGCGCGTACATGGGCTTGCCTTCATCTTCGGGGTTCTGGTAATACTGCGCCCACGTTCCATCCTTTTGATTCTTTCGAACTTTGAATTCCGCGTATCCATTGGCGTCCATGACCAGTTTGAAAATACCCACCCCTTCCAGAGTTCGAAACTGGCTATAAAGTAAATGCAATCCAACATGTTCTTCGTCGGTGATTTCCCTGTAAATTTGAGCGAATTTGGGGCTGTACATGGTAGAAAGAGCATCCAATGACAAATATTCTTCGGCATTGTCTGCAAGTTTTTCAATTGTGCTTTTTATTCTTCCATTGTATGTGCGTAACTCGTCGGGAGAAAGAGAAAGCGTCGATGAACGAGGCTCGTCATCATCCTTATCTTTTTCGCCCCCTTCATCGCCATCATCGTTGTCTAGCTCGCCTTCAAATGCTTTTTCGGTAACGAGTCTTCTTTGTTTTTGTTTAGGTTTAGATTTAATATCTTTCTTTTTCGATTCAGGTTCAGGGTCCGATTCGTCGCTACTGCTACTGCTATCTTGATCTTGCTCTTTTTCTTTGTCCTCGGCTTTTTCCTTGCCGCCTTTATCTTTTTCTTTTTCCTTATCATCAATTTGCAACGGCCTGGGAATTTGGTCAGGGAATGCGAAATTGCAGCACGCTCGTGAAAAAATGCGGTACGTGGATGATGTTTCCCCGTACAAGTCGTTCACACCTGCACCTGCACCAGACGCTAAAGCTTTTCGTCGTTTCGCATTTGATTCTGTTTTACGTTCATTCTCTCGAATTTCCTTGTATAGACTGAATTGATGGTTCGTCATTTCGATTTCAACAAGTTCGAAATCGGTCTTTGGATCATACTTTGGAAGCAACTTTTCTTGGGCGCTTCGAAAATAGGAAGTTAGTCCGATAATTCTGCGCGAGAACATTTCAGGGTTTAAAATTCCGCCACCGTCGGGTTTGATGAATAGTTCATTGAATGTTTCCAGCCGGTCAGGAAGGGCCTTGTACTGAACGACCTTTGTATCGGTGACGCTTATGCTACGCTGTTTCAAGAAGTCGACCACATTTTTAATAAACGCGGCATCGCTTACATTTCCGCCTTCCGTCAGGGACATACTGACACTGGCATAATCGCGAGTCCCGGTACCACTACCACGGTGCGATACAAACCCGAACGGGTTGCGCGTCAGTGTGAGTGTAGGTTTCGGACTTTGTTTGAAATCCAGGTAGTCGTGCACGGTTACACCGTCGCTATCTTTTGCACCGTCGAACATTTGCTTGAGTGCCGACAAGGTGTTTGTAGTTGCAGACGCGCCTTTAAATCGAGTCAAGTCCAGCGTGAAATTGAACGTGCTAATGTATCCGCGCAACATATTGAACATGATACCGAGTTCGTTCGGGTAGTTGATGATGGGGGTTCCGGTGAGAAGAACCACTTTGGCATTATTGGCCGAAAGAAATGCGTTGTAAATCTGCATTGACAAACTTTTCGGCGACTTGATTTTATTCACAACACGACTTACCAAATTATGCGCCTCGTCGACGATAATGACCGCGTCGTCAAAATAGTTTCCCGTGGGGCTTTGGCGCATAAGTTCTCGCCATGCTGCCAGGCGAATGCCGTTATAGTTGATAAACCGGTACTTGTTACGTATCATGCGGTCAATCTGGCCGTCGATCTCCATTTTTTTGAGCTCATCCAGCTGGTGGTAATTACCAGGTTTTCCATGCTCGGCAAACCATACACCGCCGTTGATTTTAACAACATTTTCATCCGGTGAAATCTTGGACGGAAACCCGAGCGCTTGAAGCAGCGCTTTTTCGTGCTCGGATGCGGTACGGCCTTTCGGGACTTTATCTAGCGGGAAAAACACCCAGTGCTGGTCCAGTTTAAACATGGTATCGCCGCACTTTTTTATTTCTTCGATATAATTTTTCTGAAGCGACGCAGGGGTCATGACGATAACTTTTTTATGCGTCGACAACCCTTCCGCGATGACGATGGAAGAGCACGTTTTTCCACTACCGAGCCCGTGAAACAGGAGCAGGCCGCGGTAAGGGCTGTACGCGTTCATATACTCTTTCACAATCCGCTGGTGGTACAATGCCGAAAACGGTTTTTTATCGAGGGCCGATAAATCCGAGCAATCAAATTCTTCGGCTTCAATTTGAGCCTCAACTTCGGCGGCAGAAGAAGAAGAAGAAGAAGAAGAAGAAGAAGAAGAAGACGCTTTACTTTTAGTAGCGGCGCTCTTATTCGCAACCCGCTGAAACATTTCGTTGATGAACGTCAAAAAATATTTGCGATTGTTCATGTAATAGTTGGACGCGGTAAGCATTGGGGGCGCCGAACGCATTTTATTGAGCTTATCGACGATATCAGAAACGGCGACATCGGTGTCGGCGGTATGCGGTGCGGCGCGACGCTGGACTGCTGCGGCTCCTTTATCTTTTCCTTCTTTTCCTTCCGTTCCTTTATCTTTTCCTTCCTTTTCGCCTCTTTTCTTTTTTCCTGGTTTTTCTGTGCCAGATAATGGCTCGTCTACATGCACAGACGCGAAATCGGCCATTTTAAGTTCGATCGTGAATCCCAGTTTTCGAATCTGGAACGTTTCCAGTGCAGCGGCAGCTGCAGCGGCAGCTGAAGGTTTTGCTTTGGGGGGGTTCAAGGTACAAAATGATCCCGCCAAGTGCGGTTTTCCGATTTGGACTCCCGTACCTTTCTGAATCGCCGAAATGAATTCGTGAATATCGATATCTTCGGTACCCGTTTTATCAACAATAAATGCCTTATTCGCTGCCGCCTTTGCTTTTGTATTCCTTGTCTTTGGTACCGTTGCTTTTTTTTGAGACCCTGATTCGGAATCCGAATCGGAATTCGATGACGATGATGATGACGATGAACCAGACGAGGAGGACGATGAGCCTGATGACGATGATGATGACGAGTCGCCTTCAACACCGAACCGAATTGTGAATGCTTTTTTACGGGACGGATTTACAACCGGTTTCGGTTTACTTGAAAAAAACGAGGGTTCTTCAGTCGAAACTTTTTCTGAGATCGGTTTATTTGCAAACCGTGCTAAAAATTCATTCATTGTTTCGAATCTTATTTATTTATCTTTCTTAGTATTTTATTTTATTGTTTTATTGCTACTATTGTTTAATAAATTAATAAATCCTTTTATTATTTTATTGAACGAATTCATTCATTCATTCATTCATTATTCATTCATTCGAGGGGTCCTGATTTCATTAATTTCAGAGCTATTTCACACGCATGTTGCTCGGCCTTTTTTTTGATACGGTGAGAACAAGTTGTAAAATGTACCAGAAGTTTTCCTCCCCGGGCCGCGGCAAGTTGATGAACACCTTCAAAGGTCCCACCGATTTCATGGCCTGAAAAGGAGACCGCGTCAGTCGCGGGTTGCGTCTGGTAAATTTCTTGCCCGATGCATAGAAACAGTCCCATCGTATATCCCAACTCAAGGTCTCGTCCAAGTTCAACGTAATCTGGCGTAGTCTTGAATTCTTTTTGGATCTTGACCTGTAAAATGTTCTTGAAATTGTCGTCGTTGCTTACCAGCCGTATCCAGTCAATGTGCCGCTCAAACACGGTTTCTACAAAGATCTGCGCGATCTGGAATCCCGGTCCAGTGACAAATAATTGTTTGAACCAATCGTCTTCATCGTTGAGTTTGACCTTGTTGTAGTCTAAGAAGATGGCGCCGAGAAACGCTTCAAACAAACACCCCAGCTTTTTCAGGTTCGTGCGTGTTTTTTTCTCTTCCGAGTGTTTGGAGATAATGAACCATCGATGCAACCCCATTTCCAGCGCGAGTTTGCCGATACTTTCATTTTTGACAATTGCGATTTTTTTCTCGGTCATGAACCCTTCATTTTCTTTCGGAAACCGACGGTACAGGTAAAATTTCGTGACGGCTTCAAGAATCCCGTCGCCTACAAATTCAAGGCGCTCGTTGGATTTCTGTTTGAGGGGCATGCAACCCGCGGGGCATTCGGCGAGTGTAATGTTTCTGGCAGCGTTTTCAATTTGTGGCCGGCGCGTGTATGACCTGTGTACAAATGCGCGTTTGTAAAGAACCATATTATCGACTTGCAGTAGGGTGGTAGGTACGCCGTATCTTTGCAGGATTGAAATGATTTCATGCATTTCGATTTCCCGATTGTCGGGGTTATACGGATTAAAGAGAAGGTTTCCATCGCCTATTGGAACGAGATCCTCGTCGTTAAACACATTTTTCGTTGACCGGTCGTTGTTTTCGTAGTCGTCATTTTCATAGTCAGGTTCATGTTCATGTTCATGTTCAGATCCGGATCCAGACATTTGACTTGTGTTGAATTGAGTTGATTTGAATTGAGTTGATTTGAATTGAGTTGAATTGGGTGTAAATCTGAAAACTAAAATCAAATCAATTCTTTTGTTTATTTTATTTTTGTTTCTTTTTGTTTCTTTTTGTTTCTTTTTGTTTCTTTTTGTTTCTTTTTGTTTCTTTTTGTTTCTTTTTTGTTTAAGTTAAGAAAGAAGAATATTAAGTAAAAATATTTTCTAGGTCTACTGTATAATATATAACATACATCACAACCACAAATAAAATGACTGCTCGAAAAGTTGCAAATAAAGCGTCCTCTGTAAACCAGACGTCCCATTTTAACAGTTTACCTGGTTCGCCATCAACGATTGGCGTGCCTTCAAGTCTTCTTTCCAAGTACAAATGCGGCGGACCCATGCGCGGATGCGTTCTTCCCGCTGACGCCACCAGCGCGTTAGCTTGGCTCAAGGCTAGAAACCTGTACAATACCAGAAAAACGAATGGTGGTATAGGCCGCAACGCGAACATTGTTCACCAGAACTGCTGCATGAACCTATCGAATTTATAAACATATAAATAAACAACATAATAACCTAAGATAAGAATTAGAAAATTTTAATCTTATTTTTTAATTTTAATTTTATTTTTTACCAGCAGGATCAGTGCCAGTAGCAGAAGTAGAAGCGCCAGCGCCACGATCACCGCTATCGCGATCTTTAAAATATTTAAATATGTAAAAAAGTAATCCAAAGAATAATACCGCACAAATTAAGCCGACAAATGAAAGAAACATCTTATTTTCAAAAATGTCTGAACTTGGAGTAGAAAGAGCTTCTTCGTCCAATACTCCTTCCGCCCCACCAGTTAACGATTTCTTATAAAGAATAACGCCATCATCGCCGGTCGGTTTACACTCGATATAAATTTGATTGGATGAAGAACCATTCCCGCCAATGGAATTCAAGCTTGCCGTATTGACCGGCATACTTGTCGTTGGCGCTTTATTTTTTTTAACGATGGCATTCAAATTTGTAAACGCGTCCTGTGAGATCTTACACACATTACCTTGAGTAAACACCACGTAATTAATGGCTTCCGACCGCGTGGAGTAAAACGCGTTCCCGATATAGGTGTAATACGGCGCATTTTCAGGTATAATTTGCGACAAGTTGTACAAGCCCTTGACGCCGAACGGGGAAGACGATTCATCGCTCTTTGAAACCTGGGCTTTAGGTACAGTTTTGATAATTTGATCGATAATTTCTCCCGACTCGGAAAGAGCTGATGTGTCGGATACCGAAATAGGTATACAAACAACTAACGTCTTTCCAGCACCTGCACCACCGTCGCCTTGGTGCATAATAAGAAGTTCACCCTGGCTTTTTATTTTATCGTACGTGTGAAATGAGCCGTTGAATATTAAACACCCATATGGAACGTAGCTTATTCCGTTATACACGACATTCGTAGACGAGTTTCCGGTATCGTAGCTGGCATAAAGGCACTGTTGATCGAATACGGTATATTTGCGCACGGTGCAGCTCGAGTCGGAATACTTGAACGTGAATTTACACGTGTCGCTGCATTGAGTGTAAGTCGTTCCGGAAGTAAAATCGATTGGAGAATTGTACGACATTTCATATACTTATTATTATTTTTCTTATTTAATATGCGCAAATAGATTATTTTTTAAATATCAACTATTATAATTAGATAATTAGTAATAGTAATAATTAATATAATAAAGAAAGAAAGAAAGAGAGAAAGAGACAAAGAGACAAGAGAAAAGAAAAAATGAATTCAAAATTGATATCCTCGAAATCCTCGAAATCCTCGAAATCCTCGAAATTCTCGAAATTTAAGTCGACTAAACGATACCGACGTCGAAAGGCCCGAGAAAATAATAAAAATAAACACGGGATTGATAAAAACTCTAATCACCGAGTAACGCAGAAGGTGTGGCGTCTACCAGGGGGCGACGAGCACCCCCAACAGAAACAACAACAACAACAACAACAACAACAACAACAACAACAACAATACCAAGAAAAAAATAAAAATATGCATTCCATGACATCTAGGCGACAGGAACGACAACAGGGCCATGGCCATGGAAATGGAAAGGATGATATAACAAAAGTAAAAACGTTGCAGGATGCGACACTTAAAGCGAGTCGACTGTACGGAATGATGCGGGATTTTATTAATATTAATATTCCCGCGAAAATCAATTATCAAAAAATACACTCGAAATGGCGAAATGCGAAAAAACAAGTTCAAGTAGGAGGAGAAGATCAGACAGGCCAAACTGGTCCTACGGGATCAACTGGTCCAACGAGTCAAATTAGTCCTCCTCATCCTCAAATGAGAGGATCAACGAATTATACGGGATCAACGGGTCCTACGGGTCCGGGTCCTCATCCTCAAATGGGATGTTCTACGGGATCAACGGGTCCTACGGGTCCTCCTCATCAAATAGGAGGTTCTACGGGATTAACGGGATCAACAGGTTCTACGGGATTAACGGGATCAACAGGTTCTACGGGATTAACGGGATCAACAGGTTCTACGGGATTAACGGGATCAACAGGTTCTACGGGATTAACGGGATCAACCGGTTCTACGGGATTAACGGGATCAACAGGTTCTACGGGATTAACGGGTCCAACGGGATCAACAGGTTCTAAACCGGGAACCGAAGCTGCGCCCGTAGACGATAAAGACTGTGTTGAATTACCCCCTAAAGTTTCGTTACATGTAACGACCGACCCCGGCAATCCCAAAAAGTTTATTGTCAAACGTTTGCCGGGCGATCCATTGATCGAAGGATCGTTAACAAAGTTTGCCGAAGGATTAATGGGACATTTAGATAAGATGAAATCGGGTACAGAATTCGATACGGGCGTTGCAGGCATATTGGCGCGAATCGCGCATGACCTTATTTCTCTTATATTGGATGCATTGGATAGCGATGATGATGATGATGATGATGATGATGATGATGATGATGATGGGGATGAGCGTAGAAGACGGCTTGCGGCGGCACTAGACGCTGAATCGCGCAACGCCGCAGCGGCTGCCATTCTAATTGCACTTATCGGATTGATCAAGAAGAAAGGTGATGAGGATGATAGTGTTGCTAGTACTAGCGGCGATGGTGTCGATGATATCGATGTAGAACAAGATCTCAGAGATGTAATTGAAAGACTCGAACGTATATTAACTGATGCCTCGAGAGAGATAGATCATCTTCGTGCTGATAATGATGCATTAAACCGTTGGGTTGGCGAGTTAAGACAACATATCCATGATTTAAATGCAGAGATCCAAGGTCTTGAAACCCATCTTGCAGATGTACATGCTCGAAATGCACTTAATGTTGCCAATCTTCAACTCCAAAACCGGGCTTTACATGATGCGATTCAAAGGCTTATCACGCAATGTGAAACCCTTCAACGTCAAGTAGTTCGCCTCGGAGATCAGAAGGATCAATTAGAAGAGGGTAATCAACAATGGCGTCAAGCACTTCAAGAGTTAGGGCAAGAACTGGAGACGACTCGACAACATAGTAGCGTATTTCAACAATTATTACAAAAAAGGAATCAATATCTAGAAGCCAGGTTAGCCAATCAAGACGCGGAAGTAGCTAGACAACGAAGGATTATTGACGACAGAGAACGAGAGATCCGCGCATTACGAGACCAAAACGCTACTACCCAACAAGAACAACTTGAGAAAAATGCGCAAATAGCAGCTGCTCAAGCAGCCCTAGATGCTGCTCGAAATGAATTAAATAGGCTTGTGCGTGCCGATCTGGCTAAGAATGCCCAGTTAGAAGACTTAAATGAGAGGGTTCAACAGCTTCAAGCGAACGTCGATCGATTAGAGGCCCTGGGTGGCGATCATGATGAGGAGTTAGCAGCTGCTCGAGCGGCTCTACATGCTGCTCAAGACGATAGTGAAGCACGCATTCAAGCTCTTCAACGGGAGAATCGTGAAAATGTCGCCAGTCACATCGCGGAGGTTGAAAATCTTACCGGTCAAATGGCGCAATTGCAAGAAGCTGCCGAACGCGGAGATGCTGCTAGTCGACAAGCACTTGCCGCCAAACAACTCCAGTTAACTGCAGCTGAAGAGGAGTTACGAAAAGCTCGAGAACAAGCTGCCGCTGCAGTCGCAGATTCCGCCGGCAAGGATGTCCAAATAGACGCATTAAATGTTCAACGTGTTGATACACAAGGCAAGTTAGAGGATGCAACTCAAGTTACTGCTGAATTAGAAAACCGCCTAGCTGCACTTAATGATACAAGTTCTCAAGAAGCACTCCGCCTCCGAGCGGAACTAGAACGACGGGAAAAAGAAGTAGATGAATTAAAGAAGAAGTCGAAAGAAGAAAATGAGCGACTACAGAAACTCATAAGTAACGCTGCCGAACTAAGCAAATTGAAATCCGAATCTGAAGCGGCAAATGTGAAAAGACTAGACGACGCCAAGAGAATACACGCCGACGAGCTTGCACAAAGAGATAACAGGATTGAAAAACTAAACCAAAAACTTCGAGAACTTCAAGCACAGCAAGAACTAGACCGGCAACAAGACCGAGACCGGCAACAAGCGGAGGAAGATCCCAGGAAAGAAGAGTTAGAAACCTTAAAAGCGTCACTAATGAAATCATTAGCAGTCGCGGTAGCCGCAGCGACTAATAATTTACAGGATGTATTTAAGGACACCGAGGATAAAGCTAAACGTATTGAGAGACGAATATTCGCGGTGGAAACTAGTCAACGACGTATTACCGATTTAATTGGTAATCTAACAGTAAACGATATTGATGAATCCACCGGAAAAGTTAACAAGATACGTGAAGATATTCAGTTATTACGAGAAATGTCAACAGGTAAAATTCGAACATACGTGGTTCAACGAGGTGGTGGTACCGAATCTTCAGAAAGAATATTTACTACAGACGCGAATGCGAAAACGGTCGCCCGTATTGGCAGCTCAAGTCATTGGGGGCCATTTAGCGGAGTGTTTGCATGGAACAAACCAAACCAAGATAAGTTTGAAAGTATTAAGAGTTTGGTTGAGGAAGTACCGGCTCAGTCTAAACTACTTGTTATTTTTGGGTATGGATATTCGGGCTCGGGAAAGACGTGGACGCTTTTCGGAGGTCAACCAAAACCCGACCCAAAACCCAAGCCAAAACTAAGTTCTGTCGTAGAATCTCCTCCTCCTCCTCCTCCTCCTCCTCAACCCGTACCGGGTATAGTCCAACTTGCATTGGCGCATTATTTGAAGCCGGGATCTGGAATTCGCGTACACTTGACACGAATTATCGAATTGTATAACTGTACATATCAAACTGAAAATGGCGATGATTTTTATTACGGTAATAAAACTGAGCTAAATACCGCAGCAGAACACCAGGGGAACGTTATGGATCTAACAGTAGATCGGTTTAATGAAATACTTTCTGAGGTTGAAGAGAAACGTAAAAAATCTGGTCATATTTTTCCGACACATAATAACCCGCAATCATCTCGTGGCCACTTATTTGTTGAGTTAATGGTAGATCAACAACACGGAGGTGCTGCAGGACACTTGATTTTTTGCGATATGGGCGGCCGAGAAAATCCAAATGAGATGTGGCATACACCATCATACACGTATTGCGTAGACACACTAATGCCAGTCAAAGTATCCGGTCCTATGATTAGAGGCGATAAAAATAAAGTACCAAAATATTACAAGTTTCCCGAACTGTCCAACCCGGTTAAGGTAAATATTACAGGGATGGAAATATTAGAATTCGCCCCCCTAACGGGTACCAGCGATGATTGTCACAGTATCCGTGACCCGGATTTAAAAAAACCGCTTTCAACTCCAGCCGCAGTTTCAAGTACAGGTAAAGAGTCAACAGCGCATACAGGATTAGGTACTATATTAAAAGTTGTACGGAGGGAACCAACCGCCGCATTTATTATGAAAACGTTAAGAGAAGCGTTTTATATTAATGATTCTATCAATCATCTCTTAGACCATTTAAAGTATTATGACGTTCCAGAAAACACTGAACAAAAAAAAACAACAAACTGGAGCATGGAAGACGCCATTACTGGAAAAAGCATTGTAAAAAAAACTATCAAGTATGACCCATCTGTTTATGTAACTGTTCCTCAAACCCAAACCAAGTCAGGTGACCCGATTGGTATCAAGCAATTACTTCATCATTATGAAGCCCTGGTAGATAACGATCCTGATAAAATTAGATATTGTACATTCGCATGCATTCGCTCACAGCCCGACTTTGAAGAAGATTCGAAAGGTACTCTCGAATTTGCAACTCAAGTAAACTCGTGTCCTGATGACACGCGGCAAGCGCCCCTTGGAGGCGCGGCGGCGAGAGGAGGTGTTCCAGGAGGTGGGGCAAAAACTCGCCGAAAACGATCTCAGGGTAAAGTTCGTACACAAAGAAGAAGGAGACGAATAGTAAAACCTAAGTCTCATCCCGTTACTGTTACTACGCAAAGACGTAACATGCATGATAAAAAGAAAGGGCATCGAACCCGGAAAATGAAATAAATATGCATTTGCATTGCATTTATATTTTTTAATTTTTATTGATTTCAGAATAATAAAAATTAAGTTATAAAGAAGTATAAATAACTCTCTGCACCAAGCAGGGTTTGAACCTGCGCATCCTGAGATAGTGGGGCTTAAGTCCACCGCCTTAGACCGCTCGGCCATTGGTGCTTTTGGTTTGGTTTTTGTTTTTTTACAGTATGTTTCCGCGCCCTGTACGGCACACGAATACTCGTGATTTATTTTTAAATCATTTTCTCTGTTATAGTATATAATATAATTTAGTATAATCGCGATGATGAGACGAACTGATTTTTATTTAGCTATTTTTTCATTTGCGGTTTTATTTTATTTTTATTTTTATTACATGCACCCGCAGAAATCATACCACTCGCAAATGACAAATTCAAGATTGAGACAGCGTAATTTGGCTGCAACGACCGCTAATCCAAGTTCGTTTAACAAATCACTTGATGCATTCGTTATGTAATGCGCTAATACATATCTATCTATCTATCTATACGTGATGCAGTTCAACCGATGTCATGTAATACATCCTGCGAATGTGTTCAAATTGAAGATCGAGTAATACCGTTTGAATCGTTCCGTCGGTTAAGTTATGTTCCCCCAACGGAATAGTGGGACTCGTAACCATAACTGAAAACCCGAACGCGTTTCTTAGATTGCCGGAACTAGTAACAACATCTGTAATTTCAATAGAGCGTATAATGTACCCGAATACATTGATTTCTTCTCGATTGTTTCCAAGACTCTCCGAGTTGCGGCGAATCACGAATTCAAACATTTGAGACGGAGCGCGCTGGGTATAAAGTGGAACATTTCCCCAAATGTTTAACCATTCGGTTTTGGGTATCAGAGAATGTTGCACCCTACACCCCCATACGCTGGACGAAAAGAGTGTTTCATAAAACCGGTTTTTCAGAAACACGCACGAAACAACCAGTCGATTATATTGAATCAAATCGAGTTCTTGGATTGAAAGTCTCGACTGGTAATCACCGTGCTCGGGATCGGTCTGCATTTCGAAACTGGTATCTGCAACCAAGACGGTATCATCGGCCATGTGAAAATATTCGTAACTCATACCGGTATCTTCTTCTTCTTGTTGTTCTTCTTCTTCTTCTTGTTGTTCTTCTTCTTGTTCTTCTTCTTCTTCTTCAATTAATGGCCTGCGACACATGGGGCATGACGTAGATGAATTGCATTTACACCAACGAATGAAGCATTTCACGCAAAACAGATGGCCACATACAGTGAACACGTGATTTGCATGTAATGGAAGCACATCATAACAAACGCTGCATTCTCCAATCGATTCTTCGTCTGCAACTGCAGTTGCAATTGTATTTGTGCGAGGACCTGAATTTGAATTTGAATTTGAATTTGAATTTGAATATGAAACCGGTGATAAGGACATGGATCCCGATATGGTTCGTACATGTTGCGATCGCGGTTCATCATCAAAATCCAAATCAAAATTGAATCCTGTTTGAAATGCGGGCAATAAGTTTAAATTCCGAGGCGTAATGGGCCGCGGTTCAACCGAATCAGAATCAGAATCAGAATCAGAATCAGAATCAAAATCAGAATCAAAATCTGAATCAAAATCATACTCTGTTCGGAATCTCGGTTTTCTTGGAGCTCCAGGTACAGGTACTACAATATGAATATGTCTTGCAGGAACAGGGGACGATTCAACCGATACAGGTTCCATTTTCAGTTATTAACGATTATTAACGATTATCTACTATTCTCATTCATCATTATGAAAAATTGTTTTCAATTTTTTATAATAATAACTATAATAACTTTTATAACTTTTATAACTATGATACCGATGAAATAAACGTATTCGTTGACACCGACTGTTTATTGTAGGGTATATTATACCTCTCGCACCACTCGATGCATTTTTGAATGTGCGATTTTTTATACGCGTCAATTCGGTCCGACGATTTTCCGTGCACTAGCCCCATCGTGTTGATAATGTTCTCAATTTGCTGCTGTCCGAGTATTGCGTTCACTTCTTCGATGCGGTGAATAATGTGCAGTTTATGGAGTTCGGGGGATGTAAGAATAGCCCCGACTGAAACCGTACTACTACTACTACTACTACTACTACTAGTTCCAGTTGCACTTTGAAGCTTTTTAAAAAATATGCTGAATGTCTCAATGACTTGTTCCATATTGGATGGAAGTTTGAACCCTTTACACACGATATATTTTTCAGAATTGGCTACACGGCTTGTATTGGGCTTGATAATAATAACGTCCGTGTAAAACAGGGCAAGTAAGTGAATGATGTCTACTGTGACGCGCGTAAAAGTGTCGAATATTTTGATCACAAACGATCCGCCCATTTTTTGAAGCGATAATGCGTACAATACTTCCGACACCACCAGCGTTTGCGCCAGTACTTCCTGGTGGTTAAAATCCGATGAAAAATCAAACCCTCCGTCCGCAGTAATCAAATCCATCGAGTTGCGATACTTTTCGCAGCAGTGCAAGTAATTATCAAGCGATAGCAAGTTTCCGGTGCCGTCCTTGCCGTACTCCAGCTTCACCGACGGGTTTTTCTCTAAAAACATCCGGCTTTTTTTCCATCCCGGGCACGCGCTATTGGGAGTATCGTCGATCAGCGTCATTCCGTAGTACACGTCGTTCGCATTTGCGCGAAGGTAGCAAATTGCTTCAATAAACCCACCCGGTCCTTCGGCCAAATGGAACGACCGAATCCCTGTATCTGTATTTTCATTTTCATTTTCATGTTCATGTTCATTTTCATGTTCATGTTCATGTTCATTTTCATTTTTATTTACATTTACATTTACGACTGATTCAGGCGCCGGTCCTGGACTGGAACTGGTCTGGACTACGGCTTCAGTCGTAGTTACGGGAATACCAGGTCCTGTATTCTCTGGATCTGGATCGTTTATAACTGTAATTGGATGATGTTTATAAAACCCGTTAGGTTGTTGATAATTCTTAGTATGATGCGACTGCATGTATCGATTCGCAGATCGGTCATGATAAGCGTACCGGTTATATCCATTTCCATAGCTATGACTACGATGATACTGATGATATTGATGATTCTGATGATTCTGGTGATGCGTATTATACTCGTACGACGAGCCGTGGTGGTAGTGATACGGTGGATGGTAGTCGCGTCGATTGATCTCATCGCTTGAAGTTGAAGTTGAGGGGGGTAGTCGGTACGACGGCAACGACGCGAACAGTTTACACTGTTTTACGATTTCGATCATTTTATAAAATGACCGCGAAATGGGTTTGAATCGGCTTACTGGGTACTTGTACCCCGCAACCGACGTATGAATATATTCGTACGGGTTGGTTACCTTTTTCATTTCATCCCATTCTTCGGAATTACAGGTTTCAATGGTTTGTTTGGCGGCGCATAAATGGTTGTACACGGACCCGGATGTAATACACTCACCCACCTGGCCGCCGGGAGTGAACTGAAAATCGATCATCTCGCAATTGAACTCATTCAATAACGGTTTTTTATACGGCGGATTTAAATTGAAAAAATTCATATAAGTTATTTTTTTTATAATTTATATGTTGTCTACGCTACGCTTTACATCATTTTATTTTGTTTTTTATATTTTATATTTTTCATACCTCTATTTTATATTTTCTTGTGAGTTATTGCATGCCGACGCCGGCGCTCACGCTTTTTCAATGATGGTGATTTTGATTTCAACGACAATGAACCGCCGCCAAAAAGTATATCGTTCGTGAACCCAAAATTAAAACTAAAAATACTCATCAGAAAGTTCTGATTGATTGAAATAATCGTATAATCGGTATGATCATACCTTTGATCATTTTTTTTAAGTTCATCAAAGTATAATCTCCGTTCGCTCTGACTAACGGCGTTTGGTATAAACTGCGGATAGTACCTTATGTTATCTGCATGCGGTGCTAAAAATACGCGTATTATTGTATTTTTCATAGTCGGATACGTTCTAGAGCGACCGGGGTGTAAGTTATCTAAGGCTCGTTCAAGCTCTGCAGTTACCCACATGCGAGTTACCACTTCTCTACCAAAAACGTAGTAGCCGCGATGGTCACCATGCGCCCAGCTGTCCATAATTACAGAAACATGACCCATATTATAAATAAACGAGTGGTGTAACGTAACTCCCGATTGAACGACCGATATGATATTTATGCCTAGTTTCAATCCAGAATATACAAATAAATCGGGCCGTTTTAAATACATGTAGTTAATACCCGTTTTATATTCTCGATTATTGTCGTATAACTGGTTAATAGCGGTATTTAGTTTCGCATACAGTCTGGGTTCATCGACACTAAGTGTACTATCAAATGTCGCCAGCCGTTGAGAAAGCATTTCATCAGTGTATATGGTTTTTTTATCGTGGATCCCTCTAACAACCCCAGCTGGTGTTTTAGACCTGGATCTCGACTTGGTTTTAACACTGCACTTGGAATGTTTTCGAAACGCGTCTAAAAATTCCGACCCCATTACCTGTAAAAACAGGGTTGCTACGGCAATAGACGGAGCGGTAAATCCGCACGTAGTTTTTGTATGTCCTTTTTGTTTATCAGAAACGATCATTGAACCGGCCTTGGATTGCTCTCTCGGGTCTTCTCTGAGTATTGCGCACGTACCTTCGCACCGTTCCTGAATTGTTTTTGCATACAGTAACATTTTCCACAATGTTACCGACACTGACATGTCTCTAGGCCAGTCCATGTGATCAATGATCTTATCAACTACAGATGGAGCTTGTTGTATGTGCCCCAAATGCAAGCGTCGAATTGACTCGAGTTCGGCGCGATATTCATGAACTGGGACCTTATTTGTTATGGGGTCCACGTTCATACGTGGATCGTATATGAATACATCGGCTGCGATATCTAAAACTTCGGCGTCGTCCATTTTTTCGCAAAATATCCCTTGTTCTTTTATGGTTCGTTTAAAGTATACAAACGATTTACTGTGAGGTGATACTCGGCCATCTTGTGGAAAGTGGACGCCTATATTTCTAAAAAAGTTACCTGACACGTACCGCCTCGGGTCGGCTTCTTCAAATTGAGACGGCGATATCCTACTTCGCGCAGTTTGTCTGCGCGTTTCATCGTCCATGTAAAATTCTCTTTCCCGTTGGGCCCTTTCGGGATCGTCCTCACTGAACCGCAACTCCGATCGAACGATTCGATTCCGATTCCGGATAGGACGCATAAAATTATCTTCTTCTGCGGCGGTCACGGTAGGTAAGTCCCATGTAGAGCGACCGGTTAATAAATTTACAAAATACTGTCGACCATGAGAATCAGAATAAACCGCACTCCATCCAGATGGCAGGTTTGCCGGTGGTGGCGGCATACTATTACCACCACTACTACCACTACTGCCACTTCTAGACATGGGTTAACTATATACTTACTTAATTATTTAATATCCTATTTATGCTATCTTATATACTATAGTAAACAAAAAAAACAGATTAAGATTAGTTAGTTAGATGAATGGGATATATTGGGGGGTTGAATTTTCATAGAGCGTAACTTTGAAATCGTTGTTGTATCCCTGAACGTATACGGTATCGCCGGTATACACGTTATCTACCCCGATCTCCGAAAGCGCGTTGCGCCCCTTGATGATAATCGGAAGTTTCATTGAATTATTTTTATCGCTGATGGTGTAAAACAGCCACTTGTCGCGGCTGGTAAACAGGGGTTTGCCCATAAGCGGCATAATAACCGGATCGGAACTAGTATTCGAACTATTAGAATTCGAGCTATCGGCTTTTGTCAAAAGACCGATTTGCTGGTAAGATGCGTTTACAGTTGCGCCCGTATTTGTGGCCATATTGATCGGAATCCCACCAGTAGCATTAGTGCCAGCAGTAGCAGTAGCAGTAAAACTACGTATACCATGCGGTGCAAATACATCCTTGAGCGGTGGAGCGTACGGGTTCGCGAGTGTATCGTCCGGTCGATCGGTAAAAAATGTATTGGGACGAGGCTGGATATGAGGTCCTACAGTTAGTGGCTTTTCCACTAAAGAACAAGAAGAATAAGAAGTATGAGACGAAGACTTAGATGAAGTGAATGTAATGAACATGATGAAAAAAAACACAAGTCCTACGCCGAATGTAAGCATGTCTATTCCACCACTAGGACCACGTTTGAATTTAAAATTCGGCATAATTACTTATTACTTTTATTTAATTTTAATTTTAATTTTCTTGGGTTTCTTGTTTATATATTATTATATTTTTTATTTTGATGATGGCATGATGGTTATCGATGTTATTGTCCCGATGGTGCCGATGTTGTTACTGGTGCCGGTGCTGGTACTGGTACCGGTGTTGGTTCTAGTATTGCTGATGATGCTCCTGATGTTGTTGATACCGGTGCTGGTACTGCTGATGGTGGTTATGATGTTGCTGATGATGCTCCTGATGCTGATGATTGTTCGTTTGGTTGGGATACTTGTTGTACTTGGCTAGCCACTTCTGATGACTTTTCTGCTCCCGGTGACGTTTGTTCTACTATTGCCGGGGGTTGTACTAATACTGGGTCTAGTGTTGCTGATGAAGATGGACCATCGTTTTGTACTTGTGCTCCTGATGCTGATGCTCCTGATGATGATGTTTCTGCTTCTGCGTTTTGTTGTTGTTGTTGTTGTTGTTGTTGTTGTTGTTGTTGTTGTTGTTGTTGTTGTTGTTGTTGTTGTTGTTGTTGTTGTTGTTGTTGTTGTTGTTGTTGTTGTTGTTGTTGTTGTTGTTGTTGTTGTTGTTGTTGTTGTTGTTGTTGTTGTTGTTGTTGTTGTTGTTCAGCCGGCACTGATGATGATGATTGTGAGGATGATGAGGATGAGGATGATAATGATAATAGCCACGATCTCGATGATGATGGTGGTGGCGCGCCTGTTGATGATGATGATGGTGGTGCGCCTGTTGATGATGATGATGATGATGATGATGATGATGATGATGATGTTGATGATGATGATGATGTTGATGATGGTGCTGGTTCTTCTTCTGGGTTGGGGATCGTGGCGTATACGGGTAAATGATCGGAGAAAAAATACCTTTCTGGTGTTTTCGTTTTTGTAAGTTTTGTAGGATTATGAACTCGATACTTCGTAATTGATAATGTTGAAAATATATGATCGAATGCTCCATTCTCAAAATCTGTTCCCCCGTCAGTTGTACAACAAGTTTTAGTCGTTCTAGTGATACCAGGATCACTTCGGTCAGTAAATATCGGTTTAAGTCTATTAATAGAACTAGTCGCGTCAGCATTAAAATCTCCACCGACTATGAATCTACAATCATCATCAAGCTTAACAGTTTCGGTAATGAACCGAGCCAACGCATTAAATGCAAAATCATCTACCTTTTTACCCTCGAGAGGATCTTTTGGCGTTCTAACTCTAAACGGGTCACTATGAGGTGCATGGATGTTCATTAGCGCTAATTTTTTTCCGAATTGTAGTATGATAAACGGTCTATTACCTCCAAATGTAGCACGCGTGTTAAAATCTTCAGTTGTTAAATTTTTATCATCACCGTAAAACGTAGACACTAATTTGTAAGAATCTGGGTTTCCCGTCGGTTTAGTGGAGTCGATTAAATCTCCAGCTGCTAAATTCCCGACAAAAAACTCACTTGCTGGTTCGTCACAGCATCTGGCCGAGTACATTGTTGCAATGACCGAATCGCCAACTTTTCCAATGTATACATGAAATTTATTGGAACTGGCAATATGTGTCATTGTAAAATACCGAAATGCGGGTATAGTAGATCCTTTCTTTGCCATTGCGTTAGAACTAAACGCATCGACATCGGGATCTATATTTACGGTTGCGACACTTCCGTTAAAAAAATTATTAACATCGTATGTAAATTCTTGTAAAAATATAACAACCAGTCCGGGTTTAGCCATTTGAGCTAAAATTGCATTTCGAATGTTTTCTGAACATTTGTTTGTACCATCCATACAAAATGTAGCAGATTCTTTTTTGTCTACAGTTTCGCTGGCATTAAACGTTAAATACCACGTATTAAACGTCATTACCTTCAGGTCTTCTTCTTTTACTTCTTCTTCTTCTTCTTTTTCTTTTTCTTTTTCTTCTATTTTCTTCGCGATCGTGGGGTTTTCAAGTCTTGTAGTTATTTCAGCTAGATTAGCTTTTGACGAATCTTTACCAAAAATAGTTGTCAATCCTTGTAACTCTTTAACTTGATTCGTCAAAAATTCTTTCGTTTGGTTAGTCTTATCGCCATCACCACTAAAAAATGCATTGAATATCTTTTGAGCAATTTCATATGCAGCTGCTCTGTCTGCTGTTGTTCCTGTTGTTCCTGTTGTTCCTGTTGTTGATGTTGTTGATGTTGTTGCTGTTGTTGCTGTTGATTCTAATTTTGGTTTTGATTCAGCCAAACGTTTTTTTAACGCTATTATATCATCCGCAGTTACTGAAGATGAAGATGAAGATGAAGATGAAGATGAAGATGAAGATGAAGATGAAGATGAAGATGAAGATGAAGATGAAGATGAAGATGAAGATGAAGATAATTTTGAATCAATAAATTTTTGAGATGGCTGGTCCCATTTACTTATAAGAAAATCGATATACTCTTTTGCAGTAGGATTCAAATTAGGATCAGTAGTAGCTGCAGCTCCGCCTCCAAGAGCGAAATAAAGCTTATCCATCCCTGGTACTAATTCTTGTCTTACTGTGTTGTTAGTTAATTTGGGTAGGACTGACTTCGTATTCCGCCAGCCTATGATAATACTCTTGGGTAAGGCTAAAAACTTTTCGGCGAATGCCAAACAATCATCTTTATGACCGTACGCTTTTGGATCATCGGTCTTGACGCCAGCTTTGGAATCCATCGTATCAAATGGAATAATTATAAATTTCTTCACATCTTTTAACATATCCTTTACCACCGGGCTAGAAAGGACCTCGGCTTGGCCAGTTCCACTAAATGTTAATATTTTTTCTGATGTAAGCGTATCAATGTTCTTAGCAATATCAACTGTTGTTTTACCGGTGCTTGGAGGGTTTGTATTAGAAAATCCATATAAATCAAACATTTTCGGAGTCTGCGTGTGAGCGTTCGCTCCGTAGGTTAGACCAATATAATGGTCCGGATATTCGGCACGAATCGCTTTAATTGCATCCATAAATGGCTGAAAAATTTTTTTGAAATCTCGCGGTTTACTAGTCCATCCATCGCCATCGTCGACTTGTATTACACCTTTTAGAACAGGTTTAGATTCAGCCATTTTATTTTACTATCTGTTTCTATTATATTATTAAATTCTTTTATTATTAAATGATTAACTTTATTCACATCCATCTGTTGGTAAATTTAATTATTTAATTATTTGATTATTTGTTTTATTATTCTTATTCTTCTCCTTCTCCTGCTCCTGCTCTTTCTCCTTCTCCTCCTACTCCTGCTTCAACTTCGTTAAACCCGTCCACAATCATATTTAACCTGCCGTTTGCCTCAGTATATCTAGTGTATGAAGTTAGATCTAATTCACTTAGTCCGTTATACAGGGTTTTAAGCTCTTTTAATTGTTCACCTATTTCCTCATGGGTAACCTTGTCTTTTTTAATTGTCTTGTATAGTTCATCTATTCGGCCTATAACGACTGCAATTTTGTCATTTTTCGGAGTATTATTATCAGTTTCCGCTTTCGTTTTTAAATCTTCATAATGTCTGGTTACGAAAGCTAATACTGATTCTGGTTCTGGTTTTGCATCTGCCATTATTATTTTATTTAAGTAGATAGAATTACAATTACACTAGAGAAAAAAATGATAAATCAATCTTAAATCTTAAATGTCGGTAATGAGTTGTTCCACAGGGAGGCGAAACAAGTATTTCTCTTTAATACTTTTATTGTATTTAACATTATCGTCGTCGGACATTAAAGCGGGAAACGACGTCGGAATCTTGGACGGGTTCAGTACAATGTCTAAATTTGCAATTGTCAATTCCTTCTTAAGAGGGGGTTTTTTGCACTCCAGGTCAACTACAGTTGACGATTCGTAATACACCATTTGGTGCATTTTATAATACCCCTGAGGCATCAAAAGCGGCGGGTACGTTCCCAGCGATATTTTTATCATTCTCTCGAATTTTTGTTTAACTTCCTCTTCTTTCCGTTTTTTTTCTTCTAGACTTTCATTGGCCCTGATCGTTGCCGTGCAGTCTATATCGCCATCGCACTTACCCTTAGGTGTGAAATACGCTGGATTGGGCGGTTCGTCCGGATGAAAAACGAAATCTACCAGAACATTGAATTTTTTATACTTGTCTTTCGTTTCGGCGTACGTGGTTTTTAGCTCGGCATATTTCTTCCTTAATTCCGGAAACAGTCCCGGATCCGGAACATCGTCTGTCGTTGTTCCCATATTAACGGTTGGTTCGCCACCAATTTGGTTGTCGATTGCATTTGCAACTTTTTCTTTGGTGCGCGATAGTATACGGTCAAACATGGTTTGAATTTCAGTTTTTTTTTGTAAACAACTCGCCTGCGAAAACATTGGCGCGTCTTTTATCATTTGATTCGCATTTTTTTGGTACTCAGCACTTCCTTTTACGGATTCGCTATACCCTTTTCTCTCCAGTAATTCAAATTGTGGATTTTTTTTACCGTTGCTCGTATATTTGGTAATCAATGACGCACCGACGATTTTATACAAATATGTGCGCAGCGTATAATCCTCTAATTTCAGTTCTTCTTGTTTTATTTCACGTTCTATTTTTGACTGGCGATTTTCATAATCTTCGAGTTTTTTTTTTTTTGAATCTATTTCGCGTTCTGTAGGTTTTATGGCACTCTCTTCAGTAGCTCGTTTGCTTCTTAGTATATTGACCGTCTCGTTAGCTTTATCGTACCGATCTTTCTGTACAGGAGTTGGATGATTAGTTGCATATGCGGTATTCACATCGTGTATAGGCGCCGCTAGACCAAGAATGTCTTCAAGTATTCGTCTTTTCTCGTCTTGTATGTCTCTCTCTATTTTGCGATATTCCTCTTCATGTTTCTTCTTTTTTTCCTCTAATAAATTTTTTTCATTATTCACCATAATAATATTTTTTTGAATCTCTTTGAGCGAGTCGCGATCGCGAGAGTCGTCAGTCCCTTCTCTAAGCTGACGGATCGTTTTTAAAATATCGACAGCCTGAGGATACACTCCGTACCGTAATTGATTAATTTCGGATACTATTTTATTCCTCTCTTCTATTTTTTCCTTTTCGTTATTTCTAGCTTCAAGGTACTTGTCCCGTTCTGTATTCATAGTATCCTGGGCAGTATTCTTGGCTGTAATAACCACTGTTGAAATGAGGGTCGGCGGCACAGCCGCAGCCGCAGCCGCAGCTGCCACCTTGAATGTTCTCAGAGCAGTTGCGTAAGCTTGTTTAGCAGCAATCCAGTCATTTTCTGCAGTTTGTCTGGTGGCTGCAAGATCATCGATCTCGGTTTTAAGTTCGCTCGCAACAGTTTCCTTTTCTAAAATACGTACATCGCCCGACTCGTATTTTTTTGTACCACCGCTTGGAGAGTATGACAATGGGTGTACATTGTATGACTCCAAGTAAAAACTTTGATCGACTTGTACCGGTTTTTCGGCAACTATCGTTTGAATTTTATCCTTCTTAGCCCCTGTTGTAATGATACGGTTTTTTCGAAACAGGGTGTTGATTACAAATGATATATTATTATTTATCATGCGAATTTTATCGTCATCAATAAGGTCGTGTGGGCCTGTAGGTGGGGTTGGTCCTGCCGTCTTTTCATTTTTTATAAGCTCATTTGCAAATTGCGTATACTCCACATACGTTCGACTATCGATAAAAACGGTAGCCGGGTTTCCAACTGCATTTTTGTAAACTTTGATATATCGATTAAAAACATATTCTACATTATGCTTTTCCGGAAGATAAATTGCCAGCCCATTGGCTGTGCTGCTGCTGCTGCTGCTGCTGCTGCTGCTGATGCTCGTGCTACTACTGCTACTGCTACTGCTACTGATCCTGGACGGTATACCTAACATGTGCGGTTTGAAGTCAATCGTTTGTGTCTTTGAATAGTTAATCTTTGCATTTTCGAAAACGATCAAAAGTTGCGACTTTTCTTCTTGCGTCACCTTCGTTCTCGATGTTGATGACGATGAGAGCCAAGACATTTCTTGTTTATAATTCTTTTTTTATAATTCTTTTTTTATAATATTTCTTTTTATCTGTTATGTTATTGTTATTATTTTCTTTTCACAATAAATCAATTCAATTCAATTCAATTCAATTCAAAAAAATTATGTTTTTTCAACAGGGACTCATTTTTTTCACGTTCCTTTTGACGTTTTGCCTTTTCTAAAACGCCAATTGCCTTGTTGATTTCAATTTCAGATACGAACTCGGTTGTTTTTTTAATTTCGCCCGTTTCCTTATTTCGGTCGCGAATGTGTTGCGGTAACATACAGTATTCGCTTTTTTCGTTTGTTAAATGGTCGGCAAGAATAATAAAACACGCGGTAATAATGAGAGAATAATAAATGTTACGAGTGCCCATCCACGCAATTGCAAATACTAAAATCTCTTTTTTCAATATATGTTTCAAGTACTCTTCAGTTGACTCACTAAGATTAATCTGTACGTATCTAGACCCAACGTTCATAATCAACATTACCAACCCGGCAAACAGCGCACTGTTATTGAGCTCCGAAACGTAGTTGTGCATGGATGAAAATGGGGTCTCTGGTAATATTTTTACCGGTGACGCCGCCGCTGCCGCCGCCGCAGCCGCAGCTGCTGATGCTCCCGCTGCTGCCGTTGCTGCCGTTGCACGTTTTTTCATAACTGTAACTGTAACTGTAACTGTAACTGTGGATTTATTTATTATTAATTATTTATGTTTGCAATTATATTATCCTGTTTTATAATAACTAGGATAAATTATTTTGAACTAATCTCTAATACAAAAATAAATAATTAAATACTTATACATACGTATACCTAAAATGGGAGAATTCGGAGATGTAACAAACACTCTAATAATTTTTATGGGCTTTATTACCTTGGTGGTAATAAGTGCTATTTCAGTGGGAATAAGCGAAATTGAAAGAAACTGGGCAAAGCACAGATGCAATCCCGGAGTAATGCTAACCGCTGGGATGTTTGGACATGACACGCAAGAAAACTTCATGTACTGCATCCAAAATACGCAGTCTGGATATATGAAGTATTTAATGGTTCCGTTTAATTACATGTTTACTCTAGTCGGAAAGGTGGCATCACAGCTAGTAAACAATATCCAAAGCATTCGCAAGTTCATTGACAGCTTGCGAGAAAAAATATTGAGAGCGATTCAAGAAATCATGGGCGTTGTTTTAAATGTTATCATTACATTTCAAAAAATAATCATAAGTATGCGCGACATGATGAACAAATTTGTCGGTATTTTTGCAACTGTGTTGCACTTGATGTTGGGCTGCTTATGGACGGTAAAGAGTATGTGGGCCGGTGTTGCTGGCACGCTTGTACGATCTCTTGGAACTTCGTAATCAATAATCGAGTCAACAATCGATAGCCAAATCAATAACCGATCCGATAATTAATTAATTTTAACAATTAACAATTAACAAAGAAACAAAAGAAACAAACTAAACGTATAATAAAATAAATAAAAATAAAAAAATGAAAATAAATTTGAATTCTAAAAAATAATAACTATGTAGGATGTATGTATGTGTTTTGTTTGTTTGTTTTGTTTTTGTGTTTGATCAACAAGTATGTCGGATACGTCGGACGAGCAAAAAACAGTATCCCCCGAGGTATTGATGACTCGCGTTTCTAAAATGTACAAAAAAGAGAGTTTCGTTGAAAAATATACAATGGATATGGTTGTAACAACCGTATTGTTTTTAGCGGTTTTAAGTGGAGTCGTCTACTTTGTTGCGGATGCAAATATGAGTTATGTGAGAAAGTCATGGAAGTCTTACCGATGCAATCCGCTTGTCATGCCGGTTGCGGGGTTTATCAACGCTCCGCAGAATATGGACAAATCCGAGTACACTAGTCAAAATTTCAACTTTTGTACTTCGGAAATGTTCAAGGTGGTATTTGATAACGTGATAATGGTTTTCTATTACATGGTGGAGGTGGTAACCAATATATTCAAACAAGCTTTAGAATCCATCAATCAGTTTCGGTTATTTTTGGCGAATCTTAAAAACCAGTTTTTGAAGTTTATCATCGAAACGGTTGAGAGTATCGTTAATTTTATTATTCCATTTATCAACATTCTCATAAAACTTAAGGACATGATGCGTAAGATGGAAGGCGTGTTTCTTTCCATTATTTATATGTTGGGTGGTGCGTACCTTGCGCTCAAGAGCTTGTTTGGCAGCATTCTCACCCTATGCATCATCATTATTGTGGTACTACTGGTGATATTAATTATCATGTGGGTTATGGTGGCGGTGTTTTGGGCGATCCCGTTTTTGCTACCGTTTCATCCCCCTTTACTTATTGCAGCAATTACATTTACGGTAACGGTTGTTATTATCATTATCCTGTTTTCAATCGTTGCAGCATTTTGTAGCATGGTGTTCCAAGTGAACTCGTCGGTTCCCAAGGTAAAAGCAAAAGCGAAGTCAAAAATGGATGAACATAAAGAAGATGAATAAGTTATTATTATTATTATTATAGTTTATTCATTCATCGGTTGCAGTAACTCCAGTATCAGTAATGTACGTGTAAACGCCGTCGCGTTCGGCGAAACATGGATTCTGATATTTTTTCCCGGTGCACCCGGTTACTTGTAATGGATCACTTGGACAGTTCATTGTATAATTTGGAGTTTTTTTAATGCACACTTTGAACTGAGAAAGTTTATTTTTATCCTTATCTTGGTCTATCAGATATTTACGGTCATTGTTTTTAAACTTGTCTAACGAGAGAATGGCCTTAATGCCGCCGGTAATTTCGTCCCATGCACTAAGACACTCATTGTCTTCAAAATTTTGTTCGGCGAGTTCCCAGTTGGACATTGGCATCATGCCTTCACACATGGGTTGTACGATTTGGTGTTCCACTGCAGCCAGTATAAATACCAAGATCCCCAGAAAAACCAGTATGGATACCGAGGTCGAATTTATTTGCATTTTATTTTATAATATAATATAATATGATTAGTTTAGTCAAATATTAATTTTATAATTTTATAATTGATATTTGATATTATTTGATATTTGAGATTTATTTATTTATTTTTTTCCAAAGTTAGTTTTATTGCCGTTGAAAGCATTTATGTTGACTGTTAGTTTTGCAGAAGGGGCGTCGGCACTAAAAGTAGCAACATCAGCAGCATCCGCAATAGCAACCGCCTGGCTTGAAAATTTCAAACCAGCGCGGCGTGCACAAGGGCGTAGGGGGGTTGGGGTCAAAGTCATTTTATACTTTAATAAATATTAATTATTTTTAAATACTATTTATTTATTTACTTATATTTCTCCGTCTACTTCTACCTTCTCTGTATGAATATCCGGGTAGTAGTTATCTCCGGCAACGCATATAAAAGATGGTGGTGCGTTTCCCAGTGTATGTATATAGCTATCCATCTTTGCAATAACTCTAGATAACGGATTCGATACATGAGGACCTGGATTACAATTGCCCTTGTTCCAGCATCCAAATGTTATAAAGTTGCTCATGATTTGATTACTATATAATATATACTACAATAACTATATATTATTACTTTTCGATTATTGCCCTTAAAGTTGACTGGCATTTTGTTGTTTGAGATATGACGCCTGTATCTTCATCATTGTTTCGCGATCTGGTGGACGAACAATTTTACTCTCGTTGGATGAACTCAAAACATTGGGATACTTAGAGACCGCATACGGGTCATTATCCCCGGCCTGGTCAATTAATTTGGTGATTTCACTTATTTGTTGGGGCGAGATGACCGTATCGTACCGGCTTGACGCGGCGGATGCCTTGGCGTTAATACTGTGAAGTCGAAACGCTCCACCGCCTGGACCCATTCCGTCATCATGGTTTTCAGAATCAGGATCGCTAGCGTCAATACTTGACATGGGTGCGCCGCTTGGACACAGTCCCCCATTCAGGTCGGTTGGACTGGGTCGAATGTTATACACCGACTCTCCTTGCGCATTTATAGAGTGTTGTAAAAATAAAATGGGACATTTAACGCCTTGACTTCTCAACCATTCTATGAATTCAATGTACTCTTCTAAATTATCAAACCGAATTGGATTAACCCCAGGAATTGTGGCAAGATTGGTATTGTGTAAATATAACGTGGTTCCTTTCTGCACGAGTAAATTAGGACACCTTGGTTGGCTTAGCACATTCGCATTTGCATTTGCGTTTACGCTTGCATTTACGTTTGTTCCAGGTTCGCCGGGTTCGAATCCTTCGCGTCGATTTCCAGTAACATAGGCTCCAATTACAAACACGATAAAAATCAAAAACAATTTTATAGAATCGCTCAGCATATTTATTAATTAACTATTAATTAACTAACTAATTAATTATTGACGTTGGTTTGAAATATATTATTATGGTTAATAGTTATTATATATTTCTAAAAATATTTTTGAAATGAAATGAATTGAATTGAAATACATTTTTACTCATTTTATTTGGCTTGTTTTTTACTTTTGACTAAACTAAAAACGCCTTACGCGCCGTATTGCGGTGTATGACGCATTATGTTCGTCGCCACCTTCGCTTATATCCCGGTAGTTCTTGTTTACCGCTTGCTGTTTGCGGAATGCGATATAGTTTGAGCTGTCATAAACGTACTTGGGATTGCAGCTTGCCGACTGGATGTTGGTACCGTCGTCCGATGCGCGAACACGACCGGCAGAGGTCTTCCACGCGCCGGCAATGCTTTGCTTTACGCCATTGACTTGGTTGGGACCGCCGGATGAATAATTCACACGGGCCAGGTAGTCGCCGGCATTATTCACCGCGCGAAACGGGGTAATCGCGCGTTTATAAGTATTGATCGTGGGGTTGGTGTTGATGTGACTCCACGCACGACGCAATGTGAACCGAAGGGTTTCTCCTTCAGAACTTTTATTAAGAGCTCCATTGTGATACGTTGCCATGACGATGTATTGGTATTGGGTATTGGGTATTGCTTATTATGCTTATTATAATATTATACGTATAAAAAATATTTTCAAAAAAATATTAGTTTAAAGTTTAAACTATTATTTTCAGAATTAAGTTTTATTTTTGTTTTATCTTTGGTTCATGGGTTATTCGTCAGTGGTAATTGTTAGAGGTGGGTCTACGTCATTTGGTGGTGGGTCGTTTCTAGGTGTCATCGACTGATTCAAGTGAAACGTGTTGAGTATATCGAGCTTGGCGATCGTACGGTCCAGTTCGCTCTTGGTTCCATTTTGAAACAAGTAGTCCATTTTAGGTGATATTTCATTTTTTTTAATTTCGCGGTACACTGCGTCTATTTTCTGAACCACGTTGCTTATTTTATCCTTATAATCCGGTAAAATAATATCTTGGCGGGTCGAATACGGCTGGGTCAAAAGCGAAACTGCAAAGTAAATCAAATATCGTCGTTTTTTTTTCACAGATACGGTGAATCGAATACAGTACATTTTAAACAAACAGTCAATTACTTTCGCAGATAACGATTGCGTTGGTTTAGATTTAGATTTAGATGCAGAATTCGTAACAATCTGCCACACAATCCATATTGGGTCCATTTGCAACTTATCATCCACCGGAACGTTCGCGCGACGCTCGCACCTGCATTGCACCTTTTTCGACTTGCAAATGTTATAAAATTCCATTATCCATTCCAACCAGTAGCATGCCAAATGTGAACTGCTCCCGCTTTCATTTGAAAGATGAAATGCAAACTCGTTTAGTGCGATAAACAGCTCGGGCGGATCGCCCTTGATAAATACGCCGTCTAAATAGTTTATATGAGGCGCCTTCAATTTATCCGACATGGTCGTAACGTCGTATTCTTCAGTTTTTGAAATTTTGATACTTTCGTATTGATGCAACTTGTTGGAGTAACACAAGACTGAAATCATTTCGGCAAACAGTGACCGAATTTTAGGATTGTTTCGCATTCGCAATTCATTGCCGCGGTACCCGTTTGACATGATGTTCTTGAACGTCTCGTATCGCAACTGAATGTACGTCGGAAGTCGAGGATTTGCCAAATGAATATATTTTCCCATAAATACTAGCAGTGTTTCCCACAATTCAATGAACTTCCCAGCACAAATCAACTCCGCGGACCAATTGCATGCGGGCTCGATGCGCGAGTTCGCCATTGCTTTTAATAACGCTTTTGTAACGTCGCTCAATTTATATTTTGAAAATGTAACTCCTCGAAATTCCGTGTCGCCGCGAATATCATTTATTTCCGTAAACCCGCTCATTATATAATTTTATTCTAACTTATTAACTTTACTTATTAACTTATTATTATTACCAAAAATAAAAAAACGTACCTTATTCCGCGTTAACCTGTAAATGTATAAGTCTTCAATGAAGTGTTTAGGACGAATGATGAAACATTCCGTCACATGTTGCCATTGCGGGCGAACACTGAATTGCTTTTGCCGAGGTTGGTTCATCGCGTGACTGAAATGGAGATGACCAGCTTCTACTTCTGTTTCCAAATACGCTTTCAATTGGGTCGATTTTCACGGTATTGAAGAGCGGATCGTCGGGAAGCATGAAACGAAACGTGTTGGTCATGGCACAGAGATTCATGAGCGCCCATGTCATTTTCGAAACTTCGCACAGTGCTTGCATCACTTGACTGCGACACTGGCAAAAGATCTCGTCGTTGTCTGCCGACTCGCTTTTTCCGCCAAGTGCGACAAAGATTTCGTGTAGCACGAGACCATACATGTGCCTACGCTCAACGTATTCTGTGTTCCGAAGACTTGCCGGGCCGAACATTCCAACTGCAACACCCAGACTTGCCGCGATTTCGAGTATTTTTTGACGCACCCTTCCGCTCGCAATGAGTAAGTTCGCCGAAAGCTGGTTCACGTGCGTCATGGCTGGCACTGCCGCTGGCACTGCCGCTGGCGCTGGTTCGGGTAGATGAGATTGGCTTCTGCACAGAACACTGAGGCTTGGGTCAAAATCATCACCGCAATCCGAATCTGAATCCGAATCCGAATCCAATTCCAATTCCAATTCCAAATCCGACGAATCTGACTCGTCGACCTGTGGCTGGTTTTGATCTTGATCTTGGTTTTCTTGGTCCGAATACGCCGATGCAAGGAAACATCCGATTTCGCCAAGTTGGTAGTAGTATAGGAGTTCAGTTGTAACCAATTCAGAAAGCGCGGCAACTGAACGTTTGTTCAAGTCATCGAGATCGATTCCGAGTCCAGATCCAGATTCCATGACTCCAGCCGAAAGTTTCACAGCTTCATACCTAACCTGATCCGCTTCGAATTTTTCTGACACGCTTCCGTGTGGAATAAAGCCATTCTTCAGTTGTTTGAACATTTGTTTCGATGATAAGTAAGTATCTGAGTTGCTGATAACACTTGAATGTTTATATCAAAACCAAATCAATTTTTTTTTATAATAAGTGTTTGTTTTTAGTATTTTAGTATTTTAAGATTTTAAAATAATAAATAAGATAAGTAAGTAATAAATAAAATATTCAAAAACGAGATCAATACAAGAATGCAAGCTTTACGAAACACATTAACGGCAGGAACAAGTGGACAATGGTACATGTTATTTGCGGCAATGGTGGCTGTGTACTTGCTCGTATGGCTGAACAAAACGTTCGGACCTCGATCAAAAATGGCGCGACTAAAGTTAATGGAAGGGTTTGTATCCAGCCAAACAAAACAATTTGAACGCAAAACAGGAGGGTCAATTTACGACGAATTTTATGCCGATGTTTACGACGAACTGTTTTTCCAGCCCAATAAGCTGGATTATGAAGTATCGGCGATTATTAAAGAAGCCGATTTAGCGCCAAGTGGAAGTCATGTACTGGATATCGGAAGCGGCAGAGGGCATTTCGTGAATAAGATGAAAGAAAACGGGTATGCTTCAACCGGCCTTGAAAATTCCAAGGCCATGGTTGATGCAAATAAACGCATTTATCCGGATAGCGACATCAAATACGGCGATGCCATGGATGCAATGACATTTACACCTGAAAAATTTACAGTGATTACATGTCTCACGTTCACCGTTTACTATATGAAAGACAAGCGTCAGTTTTTTGATAACTGTTTCCAGTGGTTGTCGCCCGGCGGACACCTGGTGGTTCATTTAGTGGATCGTGACAAATTCGACCCGATGGTTCCCGCTGGCAAACCCTTCTTTTTAATTTCGCCGCAGAGTCAGACTAATAAACGCATTACTGGAAGCTCCGTTAAATTTGAAACGTTTCAGTACAAGTCTGATTTCAGTCTTAAAACCGATGATGATGGAGTTTTAACCGAAACGTTTACCGACGACGAAACCGGAAAAGTTCGACAAAATGTCCACAAATACGACATGCCTCATCATAAAACCGTCGTAAAGATGGCCAAAGAAGCCGGGTTTATCGTACACGCGCATGTGGATATGGTGAGCTCCATGAACGAGTACCAGTACTTGTATTTTTTCAAGCGACCCAATTAACCAACTAACCAACTAAGAGTACAACTTACTGTCTTCCACGTTGCGCGTAACCTCTTTAATGAACTTGTCCGTATCGAGAAGTTCAGTGATGTTTTCTTCCCAGTTGGATCGATACCTGAACAAAAACCCAACGAGTCCCGCCATCGTTATATTTTTATTTTGGATGGCTTTATAGAACGCATCGAACGCGGTGTCAATTTCAGCGGGCGTTTTTCCAGATTTTTTCATCATGTCTTTAAACAATTGCTGTATGTCGCATTTCTTGGGATAGTTCATGTGAATAATCATATCGGTTCTACCCTGTCTCAAGAGCGCGTGGTCCATATTTTCGGGATGATTCGTTGTTATAAAAGAAACCAGCCCCTTTTTATAACAAACGCCGTCAAGTAAATTCAACAAATTACTGAACGTAAATAATTTATTATCTTGCGTCGCGGTTCGTTTTTCAAACAAACAGTCAATGTCTTCGATAAGAAGAATCGACTTGGCCGGAATATCGCGGAATGCAACTAGGGCGCTGCTGTTGTCAATATCGTGGTTGATTGAAAAAATACACAGACTGTATCCAATCTCCCGACAAAGCGCTTTTACAATACTTGTCTTACCGCTTCCTGGAATGCCGGTGAGTAAGTAGTTTTTCTTGTACGGAATTCCAAACTCGTCGTACTCCTTTTCATTTTCTATAAAATCCGTAACGTCCTTCCGAAGTTTCGACTTGATTTTACTGTCAAAGTATACCGTGTCGAGCGTTCTGGATGGAATTTTATTGTAACGCATCCACTCGCCGTATTTATTCATGACAAACACATGAAGTTTGGTATCGTCCTTCTCGTTTAGCTCGCCGTACCGGTCAGCATCAACATAAAAGTCGTGAAAATCTTTACACGACGTGGCTGAAACGGTCAGCGACTCGTATTTCTTAGGATGGTCGTCGCAACCCACAACAAGGTGCTCTTGTGCATACTTGATTACAAATATTACGCCCGGTTTATATTCATATTTATATGACCCGTACCCCAAGGTCATATACCCGTTGTCTTCTCCGTCGTACTTAAACGGGCGGCGTCTGATTTTAAAGGGTAACGTTGTAGCATCTAGCCCCGACAAGTACGATACGCTTTCAATGGTATTGTACATGTAGGACAGTATCTGCCCAATAATGGTACAACAGTCCGTAAAATATTCGTACGTGCCTGATGACAGCAATGTTAAATCTATTTTGATTTTCCTTTGATCTGTTATCAACCCTTCAATAACGCTATCGCTACTGCTATCGCTTACCGCGTCACACGACTCGAGCGTCGAATTTGCATATCTATATTGTTCACTCGTCATTTGTTTTGATCTTGACTTTTACCATCAATCATGTAGACATATATTTAAGTAATATTTTTATGTTTAATTTTGTACTGCGTTTTTAGGTTTAGAGCCGTAAGCGCGCATCTCCCATTAAGAGAACATATTCGATTCGTTCTCGCGGTCCCAAATAAATATTAAATAAATAAATAAAAATTATTATTTTATTTATTTGTCTATATAGAACAATAAATAATAAATAGTGAATAAATAAACCAAATTATGATGTAGTATGATGCGGTTGCGGTTGCTTGGACCAGTTAATGCTCATAAATATGTCAAGTGGCGAAACTGAAGTTGTAATATAGTGCATTACGTCGTTGTAAGTGATTTTGATCTTGTATGGCACCTCTTCGCCGCGAGCGATTGCGGCAACGTGATCGTTCTTTCGATCCAGGTAAATGTCGGTATGCAGACCGTGTAAAATGTTTTTAATATGGGTCGAATAGTTCCCCAGCTGTTTTTGTTTCAGAACGAAGCATTCAATGTATTTTGAATGCACGAGATTTGCAAAACTTGTAAAACTGTTATTGTGCTCGGTAAATGCATCAGTGTCTTCGGGGAATACAGCCAAGTGCTGTTTGATTTCTCTTGTGCGGCGCAAACTGCAGTACATGTAAAACATCCTGGTTTGAGACCCCATTGGAATTTTCTTTGCGGCTTCGTATGCCGGGTTTCGCAACTTGAAACTCCACCCGGCATTTTTTGCGCTGTGGAACACGACGCCCATCACGCGATAAGGTGTCATGCAGCTCGAATTGGCATACCGCGCATGAATCTGGAAAAATGCATGGTTGTTGTTGTCGTTGGATCCCAGATCCGTATCATAATTCCGAGGAACATTGAACCCGATTGACTTATGATCGACGACATTTCTCGGGTGTCGTGTCACAGTAAGTGTGACATTGTCGACGGTATATGCCGCAATGTAGTAAAGACGCGCGGCAACAACTGGTGCAATCATGGGATTCTTAGGATGCTGTAAAACCAGACTGTATGAGTACCTGGTATTCAGCGTCGATAAATCGATCTTATTCGCAGCACATGCCTCAAAAAACAGGGTTCGAAATGTAACCTTCTTATCGACGGATGTTGGTGAGGTTGTCTCATTACCTGCGATAGGAGCAGGAGCAGGTACAAACACCTCTCCTCCAACAACGCCCTTTGTCGAAATTTCCCATCCCGTTTTGGCCAATTCGTCTGCATCTGCGTCCACAGCAACCGCGCTACTGCTACTGGGAGCTCGAAACAAATGAATCATGGTTCCTTCAACAAACTCTTCGATATGCGAAAACGACTTTAAAAATTCGTCGCGTGTCACACCGTAAAGCGCATTGAAATCTACTGTATCATTGCAGCGCAGTGTTTTGGCGGGAGAATATGAAACAATATTTCCGTTGCGGTCAATAACCACCGATCGAAACAGTCCTCGACCTTGGATGATGGCTTCAGCCGAATGATCTGCGGCAGTCACACACGCGGGAACTTGATCGCCAACGCACCCTCCTTCTCCATTATACATGGGCTGAAACACATTTTTACTATATTTGAGGACGTAATAAAATCCGGTAGGGGTCTTCCATTTTTTCATGGTCATGCTGAGCGTGTTCAACAACGTTGTAACCTCAGATGATTTTTCATCAAAGCCATTTTTACGCACCATGCCAAACAACGTCTGGATGTCGCTACTATAACACAACTTATAGTCGGTGCTGTACCCGATATGTGAAGTGCGCATTGTTAATAGAGTCTAAATATAAACTTTTCTACATGATATACGCTGTAAATCTTTAATATGTTTATTTAAAGTAATAATGATATTAAGGATATTAATAATAAATAAAATAAGTAAATGGAAATAAATATAACTATAATATAATTGAAGCATCTTTTATGAAAATAAAAAAAACAACAAAAAATATGACGTATAGGCGTCGTTATACGCAGCAGGGTGGAATTTTTAGAGCGATTAGTAGTTTATCAAACTATGCTATCAGCACATGGAACACACTTTCAACACTCGCATCATCTGCATTGGTTAAAACATCTGTAGATATAATCAACATTTTTCGAATGTCCAAATCGATTGTTGAAGATACAAATGATGCATACCGTTATTATAGATATGTATCAACAATCGATGTTGATAAAATACCGAGACCTATATCACAAGTAACAAAAACCCGCTTTGTAAAAATTAAAAACGACTTGAACAAGCTGTTATTATATATTAAAAATACTGCAATTAGTATAAGACTGTGTGGTATTGCATATGCTTACTTCACGGGTAATAGTGACGCTTATAATAAAGAAGTCGCTTCTCTTGATGCAATTGAAGCGACCGAGAATAACCCGCTCCATCCACTTTATCCAGTCCGGTTGAAAAAAATATTTGACATAGGCATGGTTGCTTTTTATGGCGACTGGTACCGCTATGAATTAAACATTTTAATGACAAAATTAGTTGCTGTCGTACATGAAATCACTGCGACAGCTATAGGGTTACCTCAAACCGGAGACATAGAATCTGTTACGACCCCGTTTATTTCCATTAGGTCTACCCCGGTGGAGCTGTCACTTTCTTCTTATACATCAAAAAATGCTTCTTTAAGAAGAAGAAAACGTAAAACTAGTTAACTAGACTAACTAGACACTTCGCTTAAAATCATGTACTTGAAGTTTCTATAAATAATTGTTCATATTAACATATTAATTAAATTGTACAATCCGCGTCTACCATCATTTTCAGTAGCTCGTCAAAGGTTGTAACCGGCTTCCAGCCTAAAACTCGCCTCGCCTTTTCGGAGTTTCCAAGCAGCATGTCTACTTCCGTCGGTCGGTAGTATCGCTCATCAATATAAATGAGGGCGCGTTTCGTAGCTGCATCGTACCCGATTTCATTTACGCCATCACCGGTCCAGTTAATGACGAATCCCCTCATTGCGAAACACTTCTCCACCATTTCGCGGACCGAATGAGTTTCATTTGTTGATAGAACGTAGTCGTCTGCATGGTCCTGCTGGAGCATGCGCCACATTCCTTCCACGTAATCTTTTGCATTGCCCAAATCGCGCATAGAATCCAGGTTACCTAAAACCAAGCGGTCGGTTTCACCTTTAAGTATTTTTGCCAATCCCAGCGTGATTTTCCTCTCTACGAAATTGTGTCCCCGGCGAACACCACCGTGGTTGAATAATATGCCGTTACATGCAAACATTCCGTATGCTTCCCGATAATTTTTAACGATCCAAAATCCGTAAAGCTTCGCTGCGGCATATGGCGATCTAGGATAAAACGGCGTATTCTCATCCTGGGGGACCTCTTGCACCTTTCCATAGAGCTCGCTTGTCGATGCCTGGTAAAATCTTGCAACGCCTTCCAGGTCGTTGTTTCGTATCGCCTCGAGCAGTTTTAATGTTCCGAATGCGTCGGTGTCTGCGGTGTATTCCGGCATTTCAAACGATATTTTCACATGCGATTGTGCGGCCAAATTGTATATCTCCAACACCTTCATATTTTCATATTTATTTTTTATCATGTTTAGTATTTTGTTCAAGCATGCACCATCCGTTATATCGCCATAATGCAAAAAAAGGCGAGGATGTTTGAATATATGATCGATCCTTGAAGTATTGAAATTTGAACTGCGTCGAATTAATCCGTGCACGTTATAGCCCTTGTCCAACAACAGTTCCGCCAGATATGACCCGTCTTGCCCAGAAATCCCAGTTACAAATGAAACCTTCATACTAATCGTTTGATTATGATTACTACAAGGCTCATAATATTTTTATATCTTATTTCTTATAATCTTATTTATTTCTTTTATACATTAAATTAAAATTCAAAATACGATGTTTTCGTCAATCCATTTCTTGATGGAAACGTTGACTGGATGCAAAATTTGATTCACGCCGTTTATGTAATGCAAATAGTCTTCGCGCACGCCGTCCACCGACCCGGTTCCGTCGGAACTTGTCGCTACTAGCATGAGCAGGACATTGTGTATAACCGCCAAATCCCGTTTCGAATACTTTTCAACGATGTTGCAAAAAATAGTATCGATCGTGCCACTACCGCTGCCATTTCCTCCACCATTCCCTGGGCCAGTTTCGTCGTCACTAATAACAGCTGATGTTCCTGATCCTGATCCTGATCCTGATCCTGCCGATACCATCATACTTCCGTGTTTATTCAATGCGATTTGTTTGTACATGTTGAGCGTATGTAAAATATGGGGTCGGTTCGTGTTTGTATACGTGCGAATCAATTTTTCAATACCCTTTACCGCATTCGAAATCAAAAGAGAATAAAGATCGGGCATATCCGACGCTAAAAATGTGTAATACTTATTGAACCGAGTGAATACGTTGAACAAGTAGCATAAATCGTCTTGCGTGTCACTGTTGTACCATCGAGACATAGACTGCGTGTAGTCCGGGGGTTGGATTAATAACATATTCCCTTTGATTGCAAGTTTCGTCCCAACTGGATAAAACGAGAGAAATCCCACCTGAAGAATTGCATGCAGCGGTTCCAAAATGGTTTCGAATCTTTCTTTGGAGCGCTTCTTAGCAGATCCGGCTATTGAATATAACATTCTAAACGCATTGGACATGGTATCTCCTTATCTATTTTATCTATCGTATATCTACAGACTACAACGTATATATTATATTATTATTTTCGATTTTATATATAAAATATAGATACATACATACATATATAAACAGAATAAATACAACGCAAGTATGATTGGGTGGGTACTTCAAGTTACGGTAATATCTCTCTGTTTCATTGCCGTCGTTCACTACTTGTACATTTTTTTCAAAACAACCCTAACCGTTCCAAAGGTAAAAGATCTAGTCAACCGCCCGCAGCAACAATATGAAGAACTTTTTAAAGGGATAACGCATACGAGTCCACATTTGGACGGATCGCATATATCGATTCATAATAATAATAATAATACTAATAATAATACTACTAGTATTTCTGAATTGCCATCTCTCTTGGAACATCAGGATCAGGATCAGAACCGCGATCAAATTGCAATGAAATATGAACTCAAACAGTTTTTAAAAAAACTTAACAACAAATAAAATAATTACAAGGATTCTGCAGAAAATATATTTACACTCTCGCCATAATAAAAATACCAATTCGCATACCGTTTACTAGTTGCATACAATTCGGTGTATTCATTTTCTAACTTGTTTTTACTTAAATAATTTGATATATATTTACCATCTCTGTCTTGCAAATCAATAGTTGGTAAGTTACTTAATATTCCAGAATTGAAATACTTTACACAATTTTCTTTTTCTTCACTTCCTAACCAGCCCTGTCTTCTGCTATAAAACCTTCCCGTATTCATTTTATTAAAGTATTTATAGAAAAATTTATTAAATAGTTATCTATATAAAATCTAAACTCATATAAATAATACATAATTTCAATGTCCGCATCTACATATTTAAAATGGCTGGATGAAACCGATATACACGAAGTCGATGTAGTTGGTGGGAAAAACGCCAGTCTCGGCGAAATGATAAAAAATTTAAAACACTTGAACATAAAAGTACCATACGGGTTTGTTGTAACGGCCGACTCGTATGATTTTTTCATGGCGCACAACAACCTTGTTGAGAAAATTCAAGTTATTATTGACGAAACCGACATTGACGATTTTGTCGATCTAAAACGAAACAGTCTTAAAATTAGAAACCTTATCGTCGACGGTGAAATTCCGGATACGCTCAAAGCCGATATTATAAAGTACTATAAAGCGCTATCCCATAAATATCTTGATAACCATAACCAACCTCAAGACTATACCGATGTGGCAGTTAGAAGCTCTGGGACGAGCGAAGATTTACCCGATGCCAGTTTTGCCGGGCAACAGGATACGTACCTGAATGTTAGAGGCAATACGCAGTTACTGGAACGAATCAAAAGCTGTTTTGCTAGCTTGTATACGGACCGCGCCATCTGTTACCGGAAAACGATGGGATATCTACAGAATGTTAAACTTAGCGTTTGCGTGCAAAAAATGGTCAGAAGTGACTTGGGCTGCAGCGGTGTTGCTTTTTCGATTGATCCTGATAGCGGGTTCAAAGACGTCGTCGTTATAAACGGCAGTTGGGGACTCGGTGAAATGGTTGTTTCGGGACAAGTTAAACCCGATGAGTTTATTATCCATAAAAAAACGTTAGACTTGGGGTACAAGGCCATTATTGATAAGACCCTGGGGGATAAGATCAATAAAATGGTATATGCCGATGAACACGATAAACGAACCAAAATAGTCCAGGTTGAAAAATTCAAACAAAACCGATTTTGTTTGGACGATATTCGCATTCTACAGCTGGCTTCCTGGACCCAGAGTATAGAAGCGCATTATTCCAATAAATATAACAGATGGTGCCCGGTTGATGTTGAATGGGCCCTGGACGGTCTTACGAATGAATTGTATATTGTCCAAGCTAGACCCGAAACGATTCATAGCAAAAAACCGGTTGCTGGTGCTGGTAATGAGTACGTTGAATATTCGTTGGATACAACAAGTTCCAGTCCTGAACTGCTTTTAACGGGCGTCGCGGTAGGATCTACAATTGGGTCCGGGGCCGTAAAACTTATTTTCAATTTAGATACTCGCGACTGTGAAGAATTTAAAGAAGGCGACGTTCTGGTAACTGAGTACACGGATCCAACGTACGAGCCACTAATGAAAAAAGCTAGCGCTATTATTACCGATAAAGGCGGTAGAACTAGCCATGCGGCCATCGTATCCAGAGAACTGGGTAAAACGGCCATCGTTGGCTGCGGGAATGCTACGAAACTACTGAAAATGAATCAAAATGTAACTGCTTGTTGTTCGGATGGGGACATAGGTAAAGTGTACGATGGCTTGATAAGTTATACCATGAAACGTACAAATCTAGAAAACATTCCCAAACTTGAAAGAATCAATACCAAGCTCATGCTGAACATTGGCAATCCTAGTAACGTGTTTAAATTTCATAACTTGCCGGTTGCGGGGGTAGGACTGGCCCGAGAAGAGTTTATTATTGCGAATACCATAGGCATTCACCCGCTGGCTATACTACATCCGGATAAAACGACGGATGATATCCAGTCCTATATTGAAAATAAATCGAGAGGGTTCAACAATCCCAGGGAGTTTTATGTTAAACGTTTGGCGTACGGTATATCCAGAATTGGCGCCACGTTTCATCCAAACCCGGTGATTGTTCGGTTCAGCGACTTTAAATCCAACGAATACCGAGATCTCGTCGGTGGAAGTATTTTTGAACCAAATGAAGAAAATCCGATGCTGGGATTTAGAGGATGTTCTAGGTATTACAGCGACTTTTTTAAGGCGGCGTTCCAATTGGAATGTGAAGCCATTCGGTACGTCCGAGAAATTATAGGGCTAAGCAATGTCATCGTGATGTTACCGTTTTGCAGAACGGTCGAAGAATGTAAAAAAACGATTGATATAATGAGAGAATTCGGACTCGAACGAGGTATTAACGGGTTGAAAATTTACTTGATGTGTGAAATACCGTCGAATGTTATCCTTGCCGACGAATTCTGTAAATTAGTTGACGGCTTTTCCATCGGGTCCAATGATTTAACGCAGCTGTGTCTTGGAATCGACCGAGATGCAGGTCATCTCACATTTATAGGCAACGAAACAAACCATGCGGTTAAAATACTTATATCGAGCGCCATCAAAAGCTGTAAGACTAACTGCGTTAAAATTGGCATATGCGGTCAAGGTCCTAGCGATATCCCCGAATTTGCCGAGTTTCTTGTCAAGGAAGGGATTGATACCATATCGCTTGTTCCCGACAGTATAGTAAAGACCGTGTTTAACCTTGATAAATTATGTTAAAAATACAAAAAATAAAAATAAAAATATAAATATGTAAAATACAAAATATAAAATATAAAATATGTAAAATTGATATAAATTTATTTTTTTATGGTAGAATACATTTATTCATTCGTTCGAATTATAGTACAATATATAATATAACATAATGTCGATACATCCTCATCAACAGTCGGCAGTTGCAAATTTCATTTCGATCGATCGACGAGATGTTTCAGTACTACAGTCCAAACTGTTTCATTCTCCGCCTGGGTCGAGCATGAAAATTTCTTATGAGATAAATACATATAAGAAAGTTTCGGCAAGTGGGTTTTATATCATCCCTAGAGGGAAGAAGTGCTTTGTATGGCTTACAATGTACAAGGGCGCTCAGGAGGCGATATTCTTTGACGTGGACCCCCGAGACCATTCCAAGATAAAATTCGTCTCGATACGAGCAATCCATCCATCGCAGCAGTTTCATTTCGACGACTTTCAGGGTAGCGGAACCGTGCTTTATGGCACACTTTTCAACCACGGACCCGATCAGCAACAATTCTTCGCAGTTGAAAATATTCACGTCTATGAAAATGCGTGCGTGGATCACCTGAACGTTGTCCAAAAAGATGAATTGTTGTATACGTTATTTTCGAAATCGGGCCTGACGCGTGCAGTAAATGCGCCTCCGCATGTTCAAGTGGTGTTTGGCGTAGCCGTGAAATGCGGGACGTATGCGGAAGCATTGAAGGCCGCAAACACCCCGTCGATTGTTCCTTATTCGGTATATGCAATACAGGGCCGGTTTCATACGCAAACGGACAACAAGTATTACCAAAATTGTCAAAGTCAAGGGGGCGACAACAAGTGTTCCCAAGGTGGCGACAAGCACCCCCTTCAACCCCTCTGCGGAGGGGGCGACAACAAGCGCCCCCTTAAACCCCTCTGTACAGATTCAAATACTTTTCCACAAGGAGGAGGAGGGGGGAAACTGTTTATGGTTTCTCCACAGCCTCTGGTCGATATGTATACATTGCGATGCCCAATAACAAACGTGGTCGAACCTGAACCGGCGCATGTAGGCGACTATAAAACCAGCGTGCTACTAAATTCAATATTCAGGACGGTGCGGGAAAATGCGTCATTGGATGCCGCAGAAGAAAGTGAAGACGAAGAAGTATTTCAGGCGTCGCAGCAAATGCACATTGAGGGGTACATATCATCATCGTCGCCGCCAGAAAGGACCATGATTTGCACATACAATTATAAATTCAAGCGCTGGGTACCGTTACGGCTGGGTCCCAACCAAAGTTAAATTAAAAAATAAATATAAAATATCGTATTAAGATATACATTAACTTCACTTTTTTTATTTTGAATGACGAACTCGTTGATAAATGGTAGCAGTAGCAGCAGCAGTAGCATGAAAGTTACGATGTTAAATGTAACCAATAAATCCACGTCGGATAAATTGGAAAAAATCCACGCTCGTAAAAATCATCACATTGTTGCATTATTTTACAGAGATGGATGCCCGCCTTGCGATAAAATGAAACCTGAATGGAAGCACGCATGTGAAATGTTCAAACAAAAATACGAGTGCAAGGACAAAAACGCGAAAGAGCGTGCAGTAATTGCGAATGTTAATGATAAGGGTATCGAGTATTTGGACAAGGTGTTCCACAAAATAGAAGGTACTCCGACAATTCTCTATATGTCGGATAACAGTATTCGCGAATACAACGAAAATGATCGAACCGCGCCCACATTTTTGAAATGGTTTGAAGAGTCACTCAAAGATGAAATCGTACCCGTGAATAGCATCATGAATAAAAGTAAAACTAAAACTAGAAGTAGAACTAGAAGGAGCGGAAGGAGCGGAAGGAGCGGAAGTAGTAGAAGTAGTAGAAGTAGTAGAAGTAGCAGAAGTAGTAGAACTAGTAGAAGAAGAAAGAATACCCTTGATGTTAATGGTGGATGTTGGACATCGAATAAGGGGGGTAAGACTAATAAGAAAAAATAAAATAGTAGTAGAAATTATATCCATTATCTATTTTATTTATTTATTTGTTTATTTATTTGATGAATTGTTATTTAGCTGGAACGATAGGGGTCGGGTTGTTAGGCGCCACATTCTACACGATGACGGCTCAGCCCGTTGTAGCAGTCGAGTATCGCAATAAATTAAAGCAGTCGTCGATTGAAGTATACGACAAAATCGTACGGGAACGAAGCACGATTTATTTTCAGGGGCTTATTCTTGGGTTGGTTGTATCGTACATTGTCCTCTTTAGACTTTCGCCCATGAAGCAGCTTACAAACATGTTCCACCGGGTTACACTGTCGCTGGCAATTGTAGTTCTCGTATCTTCCGGATATTACTGCATTTCTCCGAAAAGCGACTATATGTTGAACCATGTTACAAATGGCGAAGAGTCCAAAGCGTGGCTCGAAATGTACAAGACCATGAAACACCGTTACGTTATGGGATTCATAATAGGTTCATGTGTCGCAATTCCTCTTGTCTACAGTTTTTGTTAAACTCTAAACTCTAAGATTGGGGTTGATGCATTTATCCTTTGATGGGAAAATATTGCCTGACATGCACGTATCACTTTCATTCACGTAAACACAGCTCCTGTTTCCGCGATCTTCGCCTACAAAGCAATACCCCGCCTTCCCGCTTGTTTTACCTTTTTGCGTTACACTCAAGGAGTCGTCGGGTACAGGAATGTCATTAGTCAACTGAGATCCCGTTTTCATGGTCAGCGCATTTGCACGCGCAGCTTCTTGTTTCGCATTTCCGCCGCCACTGGGTGGAACGACGAGACTTGCATTTAACCCTTTACCGGTGACTTGGTCGTCAATAACATTCACCCCCGTTTTGGCAGCGCCCGATACGATGTCAATTCCCGCGCGCGTTCCTTCTGATGTCGTGGATACGAACTGTTTACTGACCGATCCTAAAATACCGGTTGACCACTCCGTAAATGGTCGAACAAATTCAAGCACGTCGTCGGTAATTAACCCCATTTCCTTAAACACGTTAAACCCGGCAAATCCTAAAAGAACCGCGACGAGGATGAACCGTACGAAATACCCCATGAACGATGTCGAATTGGAATCGGAAGAATCAGGCGATGACGATGACGAGTCTGATTCCGAGTCCGACGACGTATATGTTTTCTTAACTTCTTCCGGAAACCATGATGATACTGGCGTAACTTTTGATGATGATGCCGATGCAGCAGACGATGGATCCGTCGATGACGACTTTGAGCCGTTTTTAGAGAATATGTTAAATGTCGAACTTGAAGCGGATGCAGGTGGATTTGAATTTGCAAACGACATTTTTGGGTGGTTGTTTTGTTATTACTAAAGATTGCTAAATTGATAAATACTAAATACTATTATATTATTTTATTTAAATACAACAAATACAACAATATAATATATAAAAATAAATTGAACGTTGTTCTATATACAGAGTCAGGGATATTACGCTATCAAATACAGTCATGCCATTGTCATCCTATCTCCAAGATAAACTCACAACCCTAAGAAAAAAGCTTGGCGGCGGCGGTGGCGGTGTTACTTCTACCGCCGATGAGGTTCGAATTGATATGGGATCGGGAACCCCTCTTTCTTCTACTGAAAAGCCGCATCGTCGAAGGTCTCCGACTCAACCGCCGATTATCATTTCGGTGGACGGAAACATTGGCGCCGGAAAAAGTACAATCATTTCGCAGCTTAAGACCACCTTCAAGGGTATGCCAAATGTGCTCTTTATACAAGAACCGGTGGATACCGTATGGAACACCGTTGTGGACGAGCGCGGAGAAACACTGCTTTCTAACTTTTACAGCAACCCTGAAAAATACGCGTTCACGTTTCAGATGATGGCCTACATATCTCGCCTTTCAATATTAAAAAAGGCTGTCGGCAACATGGACTATGATATTATCATCACGGAACGCTGCCTTGAAACGGACCGGAACGTATTTGAAAAAATGCTCCATGACAATGGGGTTATTAGCAAAATGGAGCATACCGTATACAACATGTGGTTTGACGAGTTCTACACGCCCGTGCGATGCAATGCAATCATTTACATTCGAGCCTCGGTCGACACGTGCATGGCTCGAATTCAGCAGCGGTCTCGTGAAGGAGAGACCGTGTCGCGAGACTACATTACCCAGTGTGTAAAATACCACGAAGATTGGATCATGAACGATTCGCGAAAACGCCTCATCGTTGATGCAGACAGTGACAGCGTATACAACGAAGAAATGCGCGACCGGAAAATATTACAAATTGTCAGTTTTATTCATTCCCTCTGCACATAGACAAGAGACAATAGGCAATCCATGAATTTGCGTTTTTAGTTGTTTTATAATTTAGAAGTATGGTATAATATATTATTTTTCATCATAGTGTCAATGTCAAACCCGAAACGAACGATAACCATCGATACGAACCTACAGTCATTATCTAAAAGAGGTAAAAATAAAAGCGTTAAAAATGCAACAACTACGATTCGCCCTAAATTAAAAATCAACCAGTTTATTCGCCCCAGTACTCTTAAAAAACAACTACTTGCGCGCATAAAAACTCATCAGCAGAAAAAAAATACGTACTCCGATGCAACAACATTAAGAGACATAAGAGACAGTTCATCGACTGCTGACAGCAACAACAAGAACAGTAATAGTAATAACAGTAACAATAACAATAACAATAACAAGGCCATTACGGATAGTGAATCATTTTCACAATCTCTCGAATATTTGCAATCACTTGCGGTAAACCGTAAAGACCGTAAACAGAAAACAAAAACTCAGAGAACAAATATAAATACAACAATCGCATCATCACCTCAGTCACCTCAGCCACATCAGCCGCCTCAGCCACCTCCACAAGTTTTTTTAACCGCGTTTCCAAGTGAAGAAAATACATCGACCGCACCTATTATACAACATCAGTTACCTTTAGGGTCATCAGCACCAGCACAAGTATCGCAACTAGCACAAGTATCGCAATTAGCACAAGCAGCACAAGTATCGCAATTAGCACCATTTGAGTCGTATGTTAATAATTATAGTGAGAACACTCCTCCGGTTGTTTTAAACAGCGAACCGCAATGGGGATGTTTAAAAAGTGGAAATAAACCAACATTTAGGTCATTTCATAACAAAACATGCAAGGTGAGTACATCAATAGAATCGGAACCCAATAACAACAACAACAACAACAACAACAACAACAACAACAACAACAACAACAACAACAACAACAACAACAACAACAACAACAACAACAACAACAATAACAACAATAACAATAACAGTGAAAGCGCGCCTGTTGTAATTGATACAACACCAGTAGTATCAGATTCGGAATCAGAATCGGAAAGGGAAGGACCTGACCCAGTAGCTCTTTCAGAAGTACTGTATGGGTCTAGGCAACAGCGGCTCAACGACTATCGGAACGAGCAAGTTAAAACTGATAAAAAAAACATAGAATCTGTCATAAAAATAAAACAAACAAAGCAGAGGATTGTTACAAAACGATATAAACTAGGAAAGTATACAAATAAAACTGGCCCGGTAATTGGAGTACTCATAAAAAATGTACAAACCCAGCGAAATGTTGAAAGGAAACGAAATGAAATGAAACACATTCCGTTGGATACAATAATATCAAGACTCCACAAAAAACGGCTCCTCAAAGTAGGATCCAGTGCACCCCCCGATGTTTTGAGAGAATTGTATGAAAGTTCGGCACTGGCAGGAGATATTGAAAACGAAGGAAATGATATCGCATTGCATAACTTTTTAGCAGGAAGTCCTGAAAATGACACAACTACATAATTTAAAATTTAAAATTTAAAATTTAAAAAAATAATAAATAATTGAAAAATAATAGAAAAATAATAAAATTTGTAGTTTATTATTTATTTCAGCAGCGGTATAAACTTAGTTAAAACATGGAATGACCAATTATTTCATTCGCAGCCATTGGTTCAAACCCGTTCATCATTCCACCGTAAGGGGACGCGCCGGCAGCGGGACCTGGAGGCTGCTGCTGAGCAGGAGGCCTAAACTCGTTTTGCATGCTCTTGTTGCTCGTGAGCTGAGCGGGAGGAGGCGCGTGTCCGCCAGTAACCATCATTCCGCCGCTACTTTGCACGTACTGGTTTGAAAGGGGTTGAGTAACGCGCACTTGCGATTGTTGACCGTATCCCGCTCTTGCACTGCCTTCGCCGGACCATAAATCTTCAACGCGATCAACCAAAATCTGAACCTTTTCACCCAGCTTGGTCTTGATCGATAAAATAACCATGAGTATACCCAGCGCGATGGTTACCATGTTCAGTTCTCCGTATTTGTACCCGCTATACGTTGGAATGTACGTTATCGTGCGATGAATAAAATAAATGGCGATAAACATGAACAACAGCTGTGCGACAATTTCTACTAAAATCATCAAACTGCCTTTTTGATCGTCGGGGTCGGGCGAATAGTTTCGAATAATCGAAAGCACAATCGCAATTGGAACCAGCGCGAGGATGAGGTACTGGGTTATATTGAGAAGTATCCCTTGTTGTGCATCGTCCATTTTGAAAACGTAGTCAATAAACCCGGACCGACGAACACCGTCGCGAACTGTTTCTTCTAAAGATTCCATTGAATAAATAAATGAATTATGTTGTGTTCTATTTAAAATGATGAAAGATAAAATAAAAATAAACAAATATTAAATTTCATTTTCGACGGGTTCGTTTCGATTTTGACTTCTTTGACTTCTTTGATTTATTTGATTTATTTGATTTATTTGATTCACCGCCATCTTGTATAAACTCAACCGGTAATTCATGTTGCCTGTATATACTCTCAATTATAGTTCTTAACTCTGTCATGCGGTCTGTTAAACGCATTATTTCTTCTTGCTTTAGTAGACGCTCCAACATATACATATCTTGTAGTTGTTTGACATCACGTTTCCTAGTTGAAGAATGGGACCCATCATGCTTCCAATTTGTGAAATTCCAATGTGTTAAATTCCGAATACGTCTTAACTCCTCCTGTATTATATTAATATCGCGCTGGACGTGTATTTTTCGGGTCATTATAGCGCGTAGTTCATTGCGAAACGGACGACACATCATTTCAACTCTTGACCGGTTCAAGCGCTCCCTTCTTCTTGTCTCTGTTCCTTCTTTTTTTGCTAAATATGTTTCCAACGTATCAGGTCCGAATGTTATGAGTGGGTTTACACGAGGTGGATCCGGATCCAGTTTAGAAAGTACTTGCTCTCTAGTTTGTTTAACAGCACGTCCAGGGAGCGGCATTTGTTATGCGTGTGTCTGTGTGTGTGTGTTGTTGTTTATAATATTATCCATATTAGATAATTTTATTTAAACAACCAAACAACCAAACCACAAAATGCAATTCATTCAACGGAATCGCGAACACTGGTAAACAGCCGGTTCATGTTGATTACTTCCAATTTATCATTCGCCGAAACCGATGTAAACAATTTTTTAATCAACTCATCATCCCGGAATCGAATCGTGTAATTTTGCTGCAACGAGTTTCTACCCACTCGTCCCATCGCCTGGACCGTTTTTTCTTGCGTCATACCGCTTAAATCTTTTCCAATGTACCCATGACAAAATTGGTAGTTTGTTCCGTAAATATAATCTGACGATGCGATAATCAGGTAAAGTTTCTGATTCTGGGCAAGCGTTTTCATGATATCGTTGTATTGCGTTCCGGCTCCAGCGCCATCTCCATCAATTTCGTGCGGATTCGTAATCACGCCAATTCCCATAAGTAACAGAAGCTTCCAGCTATTCTCAATGGGCAACAACATGATTTGTTCGACCGTATCTGTATCGACATCGGACGAAAATCGAGACCCGGTAGCTTCGCCTAGAGGCTTTTTGAATTGTTTATCATTGCGATTGCACCAGTATTGGTAATGTTCGTCCGTATTAGGGATAAAGATTTCGTTCAACGTTACTGTCTTGACTTGATCGCGTAGGTCGTTTATTTTACCTTGTAATGAAAACAACTCGTCGTACCGTTTCATGACTTTTGCGGACTTTTCATTAATGCACAATTTGGAATCAAGCTCCTTTTTACTTACCGACCGGCCACCTTTTTCATTGGATGCACCTGCGCCACCGGTACTAGTAGTTCCAGATCCTTCTCGTTTAGCGCGCTCGTCGTCCAGTTGACGTTCCAAGTCCGCAATTCGGTCACTTAGCCCGGCATTAAACTCAATGTCTTTCATAATATCATCAAACACTTCACCCGGAATTTCGGTATGTTGTAATGCAAATGCCGCGATTTTTTTTACTTCGCTGGTTAAATAAATCGTCGGACCATCGGTTAATGTATAGGCGTCTTGGGTTGTCATGTAAATCGTCGATGGGTATACCGGCGTTCGACGCCCGCTTAAAGCAGACATGATATTAATCCAGGCATCGGGGCGAATATTTGCGAGAAGTTTCAAGTAGTACTCTTTGAGATTGGTCATGGTAATATCGGTCAACTTGTCGGAAAAGTATCGCACTAACTGATACCGCTGAGACGATATAGCCGACGGCCCGGCAGTATCAACTGCACAAATGAACTGCACAATTTCTCTCAGGTCAAAATACCGCATAATTGTTTTATAAGACTCGCAGTGTTTAGCACTCTCTTTGACCTGACTGTAGTCAGATGCAAACAAATAATGAGGCAATTCTACAAAGCCACTCTTGTTTAAAATCGGAATAGATTTTTTGCAGTCGTGGCTTACAATATTGTATACCTGTGGACTTGTGTATGTACCATCATCCTGCACCAGTTCCGAAAACTTGATCCGAAAATCGCTCAGCACGCTTCCGATTTCGTGTTCTTTGGGAAGCGTGGCAGAGGATAGAACAATATTGGGAATAACGTTTTTGCTCCACGTTCGGTGGATAATAGAATGATACGGGTGATCCTTATAATCTAACATGATTGTGGGTTCGTCCCAGTACATGACCAACCGGTCTGCCTGATTGAACGCACGCATGTAATGCATTGCATACAAGTACGACTTTACGTCACATATCATGAGTTCGACATTATCGCCGACACTATTGTCAACTTTTCGAATCCCACCCGTCTTCCAGTCGCGCGTGTATTCCTTTGCGGAAAAATAATGGAGGCGGATATCGTCGATGTTGTTGCACCCAAATGCAAACGCCACCTTTTTTTTCATAGTGATTGCAGCTTTTGCTAGCGCAATTCCCACATGCCGTGCTGCGCAGATAAATACCACCCTAAACTTTTCAGTGAGTCCTAGCGGCGACAACGTTTTTCCCGTTCCGGTGGGTGCAATATATAGAACTAATTTAGGGCCGGGCGTTTTGATTACGGTAAACAGTTCCTTTTGGTGCTCGTAGAGTTGCCTGCTGGCGTATCTGTGGATGTATTCATTCCGTTCGATGTAGTCGTATGCATGCTTAATGAAATGAAGAACATTGGCATGTTCAATTGCTTCATTTTCATAGCGCCGTATAACGTGAGATATAAAAGAATCCACGTTGGCATTTAAATGGGGAATGTTATTCGCGTAGAGCTTGCATAGCGTGTAGTAATAATACGTCCATTTTAGACAGCTAGTGGCAATGGATGCAGAGGCCGCATTCGAATACTTTTCTTCCATCAGTTTATCGAAAACGGAGAGTAAAATGTTCTCGTATATCCCGTCCATTGCCGAAGTATCCATTTTTATATTTTGAATCCGCATGGCGTCTATTTTTTTAATTGTTTTCGAGTCGCCCATAATTCGTTCCCATGATTGGAACACGTCGATTATCGGACCTGGACTTATGGTGGCAGCAGCAGCAGCAGTTCGCGTCAAATATTCGCGCTCATTTTTTCGGTGTTTCTTTACCAGTGATTCAAGGAGTGCTTGGTAAAATGTGGCGTACAAGTGCTGGTGCATTTCAGGTGTAGGGGCGATTTTTAAAAAAGAAATGAGAGAGTTTTGAGACGTTCGTATAATGTTCACATCGCCGAACCCGCTGATAATCATTTGCATGATATCCTTTTCGGATTGGCTTTCGGGAATTTCAGTATAGTCCCATTCACTTTTCGACAGTTTCACTTGATCTATTATGTCGGTAGTCGACGATATCCGTACTCCGGATACCGACTCGGCGATACCATGTGGTCCTCCTGCCATGGCGGTGGCATCAGATGGTGTGCATACTGCCTGTACTCCTCCGGATATTGAATTTGAATTTGATGTACGGCCAGTCGATTCCATTCCTGACCCGGTTCCTGGTTCGCGACATGGTACTGAACGTATTCCGGTTCTGCTGGCGTATATGGTGTTATCGGCATCGGCATCGGCATCGGCATCGTTGTCGTTGTTGTGCGTTGGCTCAGTGTCGGTAGAAGAATTACGCATATCATTATTATCATTATTATTGTTAGTCCTACTATTGTTGCAAGAATGATGTTCATAGGTTGTCATAGGCTGCTAGTAAATCTAAATATATGTAGATCTGTGCAAATACATATGTTTACATGGTATTATGTTTAAGTCCCTTTTTATTTTTAGTTGATTGAGTCACAGTTGTGTTGGTTGTAATATGTTTTAGGACTTCCGAGTTTTTTCCGCCAGTCCAAAATTCCAGTCCAAGAATAATAATAATCATCGACACCCAGCTGAACGCGTAATTAAATGCCATTCCTTTTACTTTTCCGAAACACTGAACCATGAAGGGAATCATGATAAAAAAAAGAATCCATGACGACAGCCAACCGGTAAACGCGTACGCTGAAAATTGTATAACGTATCGGTAGTTACTAACCACCGTTTCAAATGGGTTCATTTGTTTATTTATCCGTTTATCCTTTTGGCTATATATGATGTAAATATTTTCTCGCTTTGGATTGTTTTCAATCTAATTTTATTTTATCGTCGCAGTCATCAAGGTCAACGTCAACAACATCTTCTTCCTGTTTCTGTTTCTGTTTCTGTTCCTGTTCCTGGTTGTCTGGCAAAGGCGGCGTCGAAGTCGAGCCGACAACCCCATGTTTATAATAATGAATACCAATATCATTTAAATTCTGAAACATTTTCTTCCACGCATCCCAGTAACCAACTTCAACGTAGTTGATATAACTATAACTTGATCCAGTGCCATCTGGATCATTCTCTTTCTCTTTATTCCATTTGGTACAAAATTCACGAACAACCGGGGCGGCAAGTACGTTTTTGTACTGCGGCATCGACGGAAATAAGTGATGCTCGATCTGAAAATTAAGGTATCCCATAATCCAGGTAACTAATGCCGACCGCGTGCTTATATTGACACTATGCCTTATAGCATACTCAAACCAGCGCAGAGATTCGGTTTCCGGTATCACTCCCGTGAATGTATGCGACAGTGAAAAATGGCCAAACAAGTAAATGAAATTAAACACGTTGCAAATCATGTATAGAAAATAGCAATACGCTATAGACATATTAAAATGATCTGGTGACAGAGAGTAAAAAATGGCAGGAATGACAAGGTGCGACAAGGCTATAAATGAAAGCTCCGATACAGCCGAAACCGATTTTTTTGACATGGCGTGACGAAACGCGCGCTGCGGGTGTAAATAATACGTCCAAAACAAATGCACCAGAATGCCGTTGGTTATGGGAATGAAAAGCCATGCTTGAAATCGCATCCACAACCGAACCAGCCGTTCAGTCACCTTGTTTTTATACAGTTGTTGCATACGAGTATTATTCTCAAACGCGGTTTTAAAAAACGCGACAAAGGGGGTAGTGTCGAGATCAATATCGTGATTTATCCTTTGAGGTGCGGCGTGGTGTTTATTGTGCATGGAATTCCACAGCGTACTGCTAACGCCTCCTCCGAATCCCATGGTTACCATTTGAATACCGCGATCCATAGACTTTATGCCGGTTAAACTGAGGTGCCCGGCTTCGTGTTGTACCCACCCGCATCGAGTTTTGAATACTATAAATGCCAGCATGGACGCGTACACGTTGTACGGTACCAGAAAAACGCCCATCCCAAAAAAGAAGACTAGTTCCAAGAGCCGAAAGTATACGTGAATGTAATCGGGTTCAAAACAGCCCATGGTATCAAGTCGCTGGCGCATGATTCGGAAATCGGTACATATTTCAGGTTCTATTACTGGTGGATCGGATTCAGAATTCGAATTCGAAATCTTTGGAAGGGATGCGAGCGTAGCTCTTGCTTTTGCGGATCGCGAGTGGAATTCCCTAAATGCGTCACCCGCATCATCCTCGCCTTGGCCGGCATAGTTAATAATTGACCCACCGGGATGATTGAATTTGGTGATGTCGTATACGACTCCATTTAGTCGAATCGTTTTCATTCTATTTTATATTTTATATATTGGTACAAAGTTCTCTTATTATGTCTATGCTCAACGTTTATATATTTATAACTGAAATATATAAAATATATAAAATGTCAATGTCAATTTATATTTATTATAAAAAATAAATATAAAAACAAATTGACGACTAAATGGTAACTACTGAAGCATATCGTATCGTCAAATCATCGTCAACCAGAACTAGTAATGGAATCATCAGCATCGGCATCGGCATCGGCATCGGCATCGGCATCGGCAGCAACAACAGGAGCAGCCATTCAAGAGCAACGAGATGTACGTAGTAATATGTCCGCATCCACAGATTCTGAATATGTATATAAAAATAATAGCGAGGATGACAGACGACGAACGCTTCAAAGTGACAAGTATATCGAGACTCCTTGGGATATCATTTCGGGATATTTCCAAGGTAAGCATTTGGAACAGCTTGTACGACACCAGCTGGAGTCGTACAACAAGTTCGTTGGCGAGTTCGTTCCCGCCACAATTGAAATGTTCAATCCAATCTGCGTTTCTTCCGACCAGGATTACGACCGCGTGTCGAAAAAGCATGCGCTCACCGTACAAATATCGTTTGAAAATTTCAGCGTGCATCGTCCACAGATTCACGAAAATAACGGCGCAACTCAAGTCATGTTTCCTCAAAAGGCGCGCATTCGAAATTTTACATACGCCTCCACAATGACAGTTGATATGCGCGTACAGTACATCATTCGAACGGGTGAAAATCTCAACAATGTACACACCATGCATACAACCTTTCCCGGCATTCATCTTGGGAAACTTCCAATCATGTTGAAATCCAGCATATGTGTTCTCACGCAGTACCCGCATTTGAGCGCCGATGTTACCGGCGAGTGCTCACACGACGCCGGAGGCTACTTCATCATCAACGGAAGCGAAAAAACGGTTTTGGGTCAAGAGCGAGCTGCGGAAAATAAGGTATACTGTTTCAATGTCTCGAAAGGAAATACCAAATGGAACTGGGTTGCCGAAACCAAATCGGTACCCGACCATAAACAAATTTCCCCGAAACAGCTGAATATTATGATCGCCGCAAAATCAAACGGCAGCGGGACCCCAATTTACGTGCAAGTGCCACGAATCAAAACTCCAGTTCCGTTATTTGTTCTGTTCAGAGCGCTCGGAGTCATTCCGGACAAGGCAATTTGCGAAATCATCCTTATGAGACCGTGCGACGGAACGCAATCTCCACTTGACACGGATTCCGCCGAAAATTCAAAAGAGCTCCTTGACGCATTGACTGCATCCGTTATCGACGCGAATGCGGTGCTGACTCGCGAAGAAGCGCTCCGCGTCATTGCAGGAAGTTCGCCAGTGTCGTACTATGCATCAAACACAAATGCAACAAATACGACAAATGCAAATGCAACAAATCCAACAAATCCTGAAAAGGACTCAGCGACGGTAAAACGCCGCATGGAGTATATATCCGATATCTTATCAACCGACATGTTTCCGCATTGTCGCACCGAGACGCAAAAGGTCTACTTTCTGGCATACGCCGTGTTGAAACTGCTCAAGGTGAGTCTGGGTCACCTCCCGCAAGATGATCGCGACTCGTACCTCAACAAGCGAATCGACACAACAGGCGTTTTACTGAACAACCTGTTCCGGAGTTACTTTCACAAAGTCGTAAAGGATCTAACAAAACAAGTCATTCGGGAAATAAATACGGGATCATGGCGGTCTACGGAAAATCATATGCAAATCATCACACGCACCAACATTCCCAAAATCGTGAAGTCAACTACGATTGAAAACGGGCTCAAGCGCGCATTGTCAACGGGCGATTTTGGGATCAAGAGTATGACCCCTACTACCAAAGTCGGCGTTGCGCAAGTACTGAATCGGCTTACATACGTGTCAAGTTTGAGCCATCTTCGTCGCGTGAGCACCCCGATCGACAAGAGCGGTAAACTCGTCGCGCCTCGTAAACTGAACCCGTCCACTTGGGGATACTTTTGTCCCGCAGAGACCCCAGAAGGCGGTAGCGTTGGTGTTGTGAAAAATATCAGCTACATGACCCATATTACGGTGCCAACTTCATCCGAGACTATTTACATTCAGGCGGAACCGTATATCCAAACACTGGACGCGTGCAGCGGACCGCGCGATGTTATGGGCAAGGCAAAAGTATTCATTAACGGTGCATGGATCGGAACCACCGACTGTCCACTAAAAATGTTCCAGGATTTCAAATCGAAGAAAATGGCCGGACTGATCAACGTCTACTGCTCCGTCGTGTTCGACTACAAGCAACAAGAAATACGAATCTGCAATGACGGGGGTAGACTAACGCGCCCGCTGCTGCGGGTTAAAAATAACGTGCCATTTCTTACAGACGATATCCTCGCCGGTATAAAATGCGGGGCGCTGCGATGGGACGATTTCATCACCAATATGCGAACCGAGCAGTCGATCCTGGAATACATTGATCCCGACGAACAAAATTTCAGTATGGTTGCAATGACGCATGCGCATTTGAAAGAGAACCGCGACAACCATTTGATGAAATTTACGCATTGCGAAATTCATCCAAGCACCCTGTTTGGCGTTCTAGCGTCCTGCATTCCGTTTCCCGACCATAATCAGGCTCCTAGAAACACCTACCAGTGCGCCATGGGAAAACAGGCCATGGGAGTGTATGTCACGAATTATCACTCGCGACTGGACAAGACGGCGTACGTTTTGTCGTACCCGTCGCGCCCACTCGTGGATACTCGCGTCATGGGCATGATCAAGCTGGACGAGATTCCATCCGGCGGAACTATCATTGTAGCGATTATGACATATACGGGATACAACCAAGAAGACAGTGTACTGGTAAACAAAGGCTCAATTGACCGCGGGATGTTCATGGCTACCATTTACCATACCGAGAAGGACGAAGACAAGAAAATCAACGGCGATGAAGAAATTCGGTGCCGTCCCGACCCCAAGCGAACGAAAGGAATGAAATTTGGAAACTATGAAAAGGTCAATGCACGAGGCGTTATTCCCGAAAACACGCTGGTTGAAAATCGCGACATTTTGATTGCAAAGGTCGTCCCCATCAAAGAGAATCGCAGCGATCCTACCAAAGTAATCAAATTCGAAGACGCCAGTCGCATTTACAGGACTACGGAAGAAACGTATGTTGATAAAATATGCATGGACCGAAACGGGGAAGGATACTGTTTTGCCAAAGTGCGAACGCGCGCACTGCGCAAGCCCGTGATCGGAGACAAGTTTTCATCACGCCACGGACAAAAAGGTACGTGTGGAAACATTATACCCGAGTGCGATATGCCATACACCAAGGACGGAATCCGACCCGATATCATTATCAATCCTCACGCAATCCCATCTCGAATGACAATCGGTCAGCTCAAAGAAACGCTCCTTGGAAAGGTTCTAGTACAACTGGGCTTGTTTGGAGACGGCACCGCCTTTGGCGATTTTGAAATCAACGACATTAGCACGGAACTGCTGCGCCTGGGATTCGAGAAACATGGAAATGAAGTCATGTATAACGGCTTAACGGGCGAACAGTTGGATAGCGACATTTTCATGGGACCGGTGTTTTATCAACGACTGAAGCATATGGTGGCGGACAAGCAGCACAGTAGATCCATCGGACCCATGGTAAATTTGACGCGTCAGCCCGCAGAAGGCCGGTCTCGCGACGGTGGGTTCAGATTTGGCGAGATGGAGCGCGATTGTACGGTTGCCCACGGTGCGTCGCGATTCACGCGAGGGCGTTTATACGACTGTTCGGACAAGTACCAGGTTCACGTGTGTCGCGACTGTGGGATGATTGCAGTGTTCAACGATGCGGCCGGGGTACACATGTGCAGAACATGTGAAAACCGCACCGACTTCGCGTTGGTTCAGATACCGTACGCGTGCAAACTGCTCTTTCAGGAACTTCAGACGATGAATGTCGTGCCGAGAATCATTACATAGGGGGGCTCTGCCCCCTCAAACCCCCTCTGCACAGTGGAGTTTAAGCACTGCGTAGTGGGCGCTTGACGCCCCCTAAAGGAGGGGTGCGGGGAACCTTGGGTTCCCTGGTGAAATCATTAAATAAATATAAAAACGATAAAAACGAGTTAATTAATTATTTTTATATTTTTATTTAGTTTACTATTTGATATATATTCTAATATTCTATCTATATTCGCAAATTATCAACTTTTTCTTGGATAGTATGACTCTCTTGTCTAGCGGCCGGATCTATAGCTGGACTGTCGAGTCGTTCTAGTGCGACATTCAATTTAGCTTTTCCGCTTTGAAGTAGTGTTCGTATTTGAGGATTGTGAACTTCTTCCTTGTCCCATTCCTGAATTGAAAGTCGTGTCCGTTCGTCTTGTGCGCCTTCGCCTTCCTCTGAACCCGCACTCTCGTCTTCCTCTTCTACACGCGACGGTGCAATATTTTTTTTCATCTGGACAAGTGGCAATGATTTCGCCAGTTCCAGCCCTAAATTCATTGGTGCTGGTGCTGGTCCTGGCTTTACACTTGTTTGAAGCGGTTCTTGGACTTGGGGTTGGACCTGTAAACCGATATTCCATTTGTCGATAAAGTCGGCAATTCTCTCGTTTTTATTATACAATGCTGCAACAGGTTCGGACAATTTTATATCGTCTTTACGAATTGCGAACCCCAGCTTGTCATCGCCGTCACCGTACTGCACAATCCCGTACAACGGAAAACTATTCATTGAATGCATGGAACCAATTACGCAGTACGATTCCGATTCTGACTCCGTTGCTGAATATAGAATGCGGGCTCTAGAGCCAGCTCCAGAACCAGAACATCCGTTGCAAAAAAATCTAGCACTTAAATCGCTTGCATTCCCACCCGCTTCGTGGCCGGCGGAATAGAGTATAACCGGAAGTTCATACGCAGTTGACAGGATCCATAAATCCAACGGGGTTAGGGTATAAACGGAGCTTTTAATTGCATTTTCAATCGTGAGCAGTCCGCTTATTACGTCCCGAGCTAGTCTATTCATTTGAATACCGCTCTTCATCCACAAATTACATACTTTCATTGGCGTGACCGTACTGTAAGTTCTGAATATATCATCGTACGTTTCAATTAGTTTTTGTTTTACGGCAGCCACATTCTCTTTCAGGCCGAGCTTGTTGTAAACATGCAGCAAATTTATGAAAAGTGCAAGCGTAATGTCTCCATTTTTTACAATTTTTGCATCGAGTATATCGCCAGGAAACACACCCTGAAACACTTCCATGGTATAGGGTACGCGCTTCGGCTCTAAACACGCCAATACTGATTTTGGAGCCGACATTTTCACCACCTCTTGGCGCGTCTGCACCTGGGTTTTCATTTGCACATCGGTAATTGCGTTGCGTCGGTGTGTTTCAACCACCCGTTTACGCTTTACATTAAATACGGAGGTATTGATATTCATAACCTGCTGCTTTCCTTGACCGACATCTGGTTGATTGGCTTCATTCACAAAGTACCCGTTTTGAGAGTCGGTTCCATCAATCATGGACTGAGTCAACAGTAGTTCATCCTCGCACACCACTTGTGGAATTCGGGATGCAATATAGTAATCATTAGGACGTTCCGTAAACATAAAATCTCTCATTCTAGGATACCGAATCAGCTCGTCTGCTAACCGGGAGTAAAATAACGGTTCCATCAAGTTTCGGTTCGAAATTGTATTTGAATTGTCGCGATGAAACATGAGCCGATGTGCCGGGATGCGTAACCGACACGCAGTATTATTCGCCCGATCATCGTCGCGCGCACAGTATGCACGTGTACCGTCACACGATCCGGGCGCAATACACGTCTCGATTCTAGATAATGCGGTCGTATCATAATCAACAAAATCAACGCTGTTCTGCATAAGGCTCCGTAAAAGGGCCGTTACTCTGGTGAGTTTATTTTCATATCCAGACGAATCGGACGGGGTATTGTTTTCAGAGAAAACAATATCGTAAATTTCCTTGGAAATCGAGTCAGTTCCTGCGTCGACGTCTTGGTCTGGTTCAGGATCGGATTCAGAACCTGAACCTGCAGCAGCAGCAGCACTACTAAAATCAGCAGAGGGGCTATTTAACAAATGGCGCGCGGTTATTCGGAACACATTATAAAAATTTGCCTCCAATTCAATCATTCGTATAAATTTTGAACGGCTTGACGTATTGTAGCCTCTGTCTAATAATACGGCCATGTCGACGGTATGATGATCCTTTACACCGATCGCATTTGCGGTCGCTGTGGGCATTCCAATGTCCATAACGTCTCCGTTTGGAAGACGCTGGACGGGTTCCGGTGAAGATATACGAACGAACTGGTTGGTTTCCGTGAGTACTCCAATGATAAGCGGATTCGGCGCGTCGGCGTCATCGGTAACATTCACGACGGGCTGACACGGAAGCCCGGTTCGAGCGTGAACAAATTTCAGAAATGATAGAGTCAGCTGGTGCGATAACCATGAAATTGTTGAATCGTCAACGTATTTCAATGGATATTTTGGACCATATCCGACCCCATATTGTCGGACGTGTTTATCGGAGTCGTCGCTTATAATTATTTCAGACGACTCTGTAGGAATATATCCTGAAACAGCCAAGTCGGGTCGATTTTCAGGAAAGTAGGATGCAACGAGTCCAACTACACGATTGTCGTAGTTCAGCACTTGAGCCCAAATAATAAATCCAGTTTGAAGTAGCATACGCTCGACGCGTTTCGCGTGAACGTTGGGTCGAAACTTGCGACCCATATCCATATCCTGTGCCCGGGTTCCGGTTCCCGGAATAAAATTCATTCGAGAGATTACGGGAGGACAGTACACGGTTTGAAGGTTTCTGATATACTCAATGACGTGCTTTATGTTTTCAAACATCACTGGATGCGGACTATTTTGCACACTTGTATGTAAATTGAATAAAAACTGAACCGTGTTATCGCCGGTTGTTTTTTGTTGTCCGTATAAACAAATGGGTTCGTAAAACGATACGCCTCCGATGGTACGTTTCACGATAAACGCCACCGACTTTGCGTGGTCGAATATTTGTTCGGCGTATCGATTGGGAGGGCATAAAACATTCACGCTGTGCGTATCGTCGTTGTTTGGAATGTCGAGAATAAACATGTTTATTCCGCGTTTAAAAATGTTCGGATTGGGTGATGTAATTATTTCCCATAAAAGCGAGTGGTCCAATACAGTCGACTCTCGCAACAGCAATTCCTTGAACCGAAGTAGGGCTGCGCATATGCGATAAAGAAATGCCTTTTTTTCCGCGGCATCCACATCCTGACCCTCACCCATATCATCATCCGAGATAAGTTTTTCATAGATAGCACTTGCCTTTATTTCATCGGGTATATTCGCCGTAAGCCATTCTCGGATTTCATCGTTGTCGGCATTCGCTATCGCCATATCTGATTCAGAAATGAACTGTGTTACCAGCGAACCATTATTGTATGAGACAAACGTATCCAGCGAAGTTGAATCGGCGATCAGTTTGCGCATTTCGGCAATACTTGGCGGAGGTTTCCTGGGATTTGGGTTATAAATGCACGCAATTGCTCCCAAAAATGACTGCGTAACGCTGTGTTCGACGCCGCGTCGCAGCAAACAGCCCATTGTAACCTCGCACTTGTCAGTTGTATTAAAAAACCGCTGCAATGCAAGTGGCAAGTGCCCCATCTGCATCTGCTTCAGTCTGCTATCGGCTTTTAGAATCCTGTCTCCATCGCGTCCAGCATCTGTATCTGCTGCATCTGCTGCATCTGCTGCTACCAAAGATCCAGAAGAAGAAGAAGAAGAAGAAGAAGAAGAAGGTTTCTGTAATTTTGATACTGATCTTGAATGTTCCTCTTCTTTGATTTTCCGGTTGAGTTCATCCAAGGGTGGAATTATTCCGGTAACTAAGATTTCATTTTGCCAGTTTGGAATGATGCCTCTACCATATGTTGGAATATTCAACTGCGGCGGCGGAGGAGCCAATTTGGTTTTATCATTTGCTGCGCCCTTTGCATCCTTTGCATCCTTTGCCCGTTTCTTTTCCTCTTTATACTTTTGAAGCAGCGCTTCGTGTTTTTCTTCGGCGTCCCGTTTTTGTTGTTTGATTTTCTTCATTTCTTCTCCACTGACGCGAATCGAGTTAAGCATTTGACTGAAACAACACGGCATTTTTCGTCCATCTTTTTCTTCAACTAAGCCGGGAAAAAGTGGAGTATAAACTCCATCGACTGAAAACTCTTCAATGTAAGTAGGTAATTTACCGCTGTTTACGGATTTCAATCGCTCAACATCGGCGTCATTCATAATACTACCTTTCGCGCTATTCCAGTAACGAGGACAAATGTACCACCGCATTTTATCCCGCGTGCTTCCAAACCGAATCGCATAAACCACCGGTTTTCCATTCAATTCGCCACTGTATCTCCAAAAACTGGTTTTATTCCAATCAATTTCACCGTTTTTCATGACATGTGGCCATTTTCTCGCACTGTCTTCACTGAGTATGCCCGACGTTTTTTCATACGCTTCCATTTCTTTATCGGTCAATGCGATTGGCTGGTTTTTGTTCATGTTTGATTTTGACCGACGAGTACAGCAGCTGGCGTACAATTTGGTTCCTGCTCCAGGCTCGGAATCAAATAGCTCAGGGTCTGTGTTTTTAAGTATAGAAAGCAAACTTTTTGGCACCATTCCAAGGTCGTCGCCGCGACTTGATTCGACTGCATCATCGTCGCCTGATTCAGAAGACGAAGAGCTTCTTCGGTCTGAGCCGCGACTCGGGCCACGACCTCGACCGCGACCTCGACCGCGACCTCGACCGCGACCGCTACCTCCGCGACCCCTGCTTCTGCTTCTGCTTCTGCTTCTGCTTCTGCTTCTGCTTCTGCTTCTGCTTCTGCTTCTGCTTCTAGTTCTTTTACCGCCACTAAAATCAAATTCATCGCCTGACGAATCGTCCGATAATTTTACCGCAGTTGTTTCCGGTTCCGGACTCTCGCTAGGCAACGGTATTCCTGCTGCCGCTGCTGCCGCTTCTCCAGTTGCTGCCGCTTCTCCGGTTGCTGCCGCTTCTCCAGTTGCTGCCGCTTCTCCGGTTGCTGCCGCTTCTCCTGTGGGTGGCAAAGCCACCGAGACCCCCAGATTCGCGGTGGGGTTTAAGGGGGCGCTTGACGCCCCCTCCGTAAAACACATTTCTTGTATCGTTTCTCTCGAAATATTCGTCATCTCTTCATGAAAAACGCGCATGAATGAGTCCACGTAAATGGGGACGGTGCTTAACATGTGGACGCAAGTTATTCCTGAAACGATGATGAGCGTATACGGTCCATCCTTATTCAAATTTCCCATCTGGAAAATGAGTTTTAGTCCATTCGACTTGCTCGTATTACCCACCGCCGTGACTCGATTGTAATCAGACACTCGTTTAAAATCATAAACCGATGTGGATGTTTTACCGCCGTCGGTTGGGATATTTTGCTGTCCCGGTTCCGGGAAAAGTACGCTGCTTCCGCATTTGGAAACTAACTTGAAATCGACGCGTTTCGAATGTTTTATTTTGAATTCGTATCGCATGTTGACTATTTTCACGTGATCCGTGTCGTATATGGTTTCAAAAGTTGGAATAAAACTTCCACCCTGTTCAAAGAGTCCATTGATTTGATCCAAAACCGGGTTCAGCAGACGACTGATGACGCGATTGATTTCACCGACCGAGCAAGATTCGCGCTCATTCGTTTTAATTTCAACCCCTATATTCGCAAAGCTGTCGATTTCAATAACGACGTAACTAACTCCTCTATTCAGGTCAGATGCCGCTTCGCCAAAGTATAAACTAATGCAGTCGATTCGCTGCCTCGATTTACACATTCGATTTATTTTATTAAAATCGCCCATGGTAATCATAGGAACTCGATTTCCGTACTTGTTGACATGCGGTGCGTGTAATTTGAAAACGCTGTCTCCAACTTTTCCAGAGTATCGCATTTTTATAAAGGGGATGGCTTCGCTGCTACACAGTGTTTTAAATATGGCATCCACTGGAAATTTGCGTTCCATGGTAATAGGTTTAAATATCATGCTCAAATAGGATATACCCGTTGACAAATACGTAAACCGAGACGACGCGCCGCCCAAGTTGGAAATTGTTTTTATTCGACCGTCGTATACGTTATACAAAAAGTTAACATGTTTTATTGCGACGCCTTTGGGAGAAGTCGTATCAGTTTCAGTGGCATATAATTCCTTAAGCCGGTCGGTTAATTGTACAAAGTCTTCTGCACCGGAACTGACAGCGGCGCGCTCGATTGAGTTTAAAAATGGAAAATAGACTTGTTTCATTTGCACAAGCGCGTTATGTTTCATAACACGTAGCTTGTCCTCGTCATCGTGATCCTCGTCGCCGTCCTCTTCGTTACCTTCGTCTTGGGTTTGTTGTTGTTGTTGTTGTTGTTGTTGTTGTTGTTGTTGTTGTTGTTGTTGTTGTTCCTCTGCATACAAATCTTCAATCGTATCGCACACATCCGAGTAAGAACACATATAAAGTGTATTGTACAACGGTAATCCGTAACTCATAAGCATTTGCCCCGATTCATCTTTGAACGTTTTATCACTTATTCCCGGTATGAATGGAGAATTTATGAACGGGTTTGCAGAAAACATGTAGTCCTTATCTGCATCATGAAATGAATGTCCGAGTGCGGTTATTACGCTGCACGTCATTTCTCCATTTAGAAACAGACTTTCGGCATTCGAGTTCAAGTTCGAGCTGTTAGTAATTTTTATTTTTTTAATGTCGTTGTAGGAATAAATATGATTTTTTCCTATATCCCCGTTGTCGTCGTCATTGTCATCATCGAATGCTATTTTGGCACCGTCTATATTTGAAATATAGTTAATAAATACTGGATTCGTTATGGCGGTATGTCCGTTGTGACTAAGATGATTATACACGCTTTGCGTTGTAAGATCCTTTGTAAACCGGGCAAACAAGTACATGGTAGCAGACGTCAACGGATAATCAGCATCAGGTTGAATCTGGTCCTTAGTGATATTTTTTAGTACTTTACACTTAATTTCGTAAATGGTGTCGTCCATATTGATGCGATCGGCAACCAGAACAATCGTTGTTCGCTTCGACGGAAGGTTGGCGAGAACAGTCAGTTCTGACTCGGAAAAAAACCCGGTTTTTTTTATGAAATCGAAATATGCTTCATCGGTTTCGGTTAGGGCCTTTTCATACATTGCATCGTTACCGCAGAATACGTAAATGTTGTGAATTATATCTTGTCTACTACCGGCGTCGGCGTCGGCGTCAGCGATGCGTGGCATATTTACCACGTTGCTGTGACGGGCATATGTAGAATGCACCACCTTTACGACGCGCGCGTTCTCATATATTGCAAGACCTTCTACGTCGCGATCCTTAACGCCTACACTCATTCTATGTATCGATCGTTGTATCAAAAAACTATTAATATTAAATAATTACCTTTACTTTAGTTTATTATTTAATGTTATTATTATTATTATTATTATTATTATTATTATTATTATTATTATTATTATTATTATTATTATGTTATACTTACTTTTTACTTTCGCATCCTCTTTGTACCTCCTCGGCATGTGCGGCATCTGCATTTCCGAGTATGTTTCCCGTTAGTTCGCACGCTCTTGCGCGTTGTTTTATTCAACCGGCGTCGTTTCCCACCTGACGCATATAGTTTCCCCTTTCTCGTTTTGACGCATGTCGATAAATTATATGACGTCATCGTATTTTTTATATAGTTGTTGTAATTTAAAAAGCAGCCTGGGCACGGTAGTGCAAACAGCTGTGCAAAGTATCCAAATTGAGGCGTATTAACATGTGCGGTCATAAATTGCGGAACGTTTCCTTTTATGATATTCATAATTTCGGTAGATTCTGTAATAAACTTATCATTAGGATCCAACTTATAGTTATAGTTCTCTATTATATGTTTCGTCGGATTTTTTGACGATATCCAGTATGCTCCGTATCCCCGTATATTACGGAATGTAGCTTCAGCCGGTGAAATTTGTTCCGGTTGGGATCGCGTGATTCGTCGACTCGGTCGTTGAACAACCCTAACATCGGGACCAGTAAGTTGGTCGTAATGTTGATGTATATACGAAAAAATTTTAGCTTCAGAACATGTACTTCCGTTCGCGCATTCATAAAACCCTACCCTACCATCTCCTGCAGTCTTTTTTATCGGCGGAAACATTGAATTCTGAGCACCTGGATTTTCTGGACGACGACCTACAAGATACTTAAGACTATGAACAAAATGCACATTGATAGGGTCTGACATAATTGTTCTATCAAAATCGTATGTTGAACCACCCTTACGTTGCCACGTATCTAGTATCAATCCATTATTCGTTCTGCCGTGTTCATCGCTCGACAAACACGCGACCGGCGATCTATCTAGATCTCTATATACGAATGGTATCTTCGGAAACAGGCTAATCCATGTTGAACTAAATGCGCTACGTACTTCGGAGTCGTCGTCATTCTCTTCGGGATATATTACATTGCAGTTCGTATATTTTAGTAGTGTATATATTAACTGTACTTTTTTGGGATAATGATCATCTTCTCTCGGGTCCTCGGATATTGTAATATATATTTTACCGTCATTCATATGCAAAACACCAAGCATCGCACTAAGAGTGGGTGGTGGATGCGGAATACCTTTTGCAATTCTAATAATATTTTCGTTATACATCCGTAATAATAGGTTTAATACAACGGAATCTGGAGTACCGAACATAAACATACCACCTTTTCCAGTTTTAAACATTGACTCCCTGAGGCGTTGAAATATAGAGGTTTCTATATTTGCAGCATCCTGTTCTTTTATAACTCCGTATCGTCGAGTTTTATGAACCGAAGGATCAAATGGACTATTCACTGGACTTTGGCGCGGGTTTTGAAACTGCGAAAGGAATTCCGCTACACGTCCGTCTGCGTCTACCTCAGCAAGTTCCTGTTCGATTGCTAATTCCCTTTGACGAAGTTCTTCCAGAACTCGTCCTTGGTCAGCCTGCTGCTGTTCTAGCAGCTCTTCGGATTCGCCTGGATCCGAAGCGAGAGACGCAAATGAATTTGCTTTACTGGATTTGGATTTAGTGAGTTTTTTAGACATTCGAACAAATGTATGTATGTATTATTATGTATTAGTATACGTAGAGAAATAAACCTAATCTTGAAATAGCTAAAAGTTGATTTTTAAATGTTTAGAATAATTTTTATATTGTGTAAAATTATAAAATATAAAATACTAAACTACTACTACTCATTACTTACGAATGGCGCGAAAAAATAGAACGAAGCGTAGAGGCAATGGCAAGGGCAAAGGTAAGCGGGGATCGATGTTCAAGAGTTCCTTGTTTAAATTCCAGACCCAATCCCAATCCCAATCGGGTGGAAAGTCGCGTAAACATCGCAGCAAACCTAAACGGCTGCAAATGATGGGTGGATGAGGCGGGGGCGGGGTCGCCGCTATATAATTAAATTAAACACGGCATGAATGATGCATGCATATATGATATTTACTTAGTTAATATCGAAATGACGGCACGTTTATAAACTTCTTTAGAAAAGAAGCGAACGCGATCCTGACCTACATGCACGCATTATAAATTATAACCTGACACAACACATTTATCATTTATACATAATATTAAAAATAAAATATTAGATATAAAATCAATCAATCATACAACATAAGAATACGAATATGGTTTTGTATTTGGCTACATGTGAACTATATAATCCATGCATACATGGACAAGATAGCAACAGTTCGCCGGATATAAACGGCCATTTCTTGTGTGGATATGTATTATCCCTGGAAGAAACAGAATTTAATCCCATATATTACCCACTCGTCATGCTGTTGCGACAATTACCAATTACCTCATCAACTGCAAGTGAATGGAGTGTAGAAGATACCGTTTATTGGAAACAAATGGAAAATGGCGCGCTACTTCCACCAGATCTTGCAAATTCCATGTTAAACTACGGTCACCCCATCATTCGAAATTATCGGGCGATCATTCGACAGCGTGGAGTCCGACCCTTGGAAATAGTGGAACTTGTTACTCTCGAACCCGGCGACGAATGCGTATGCATTATCAAAACAATGTGGCTACGTATTTTCCAACGACGAATAAAACGGTGGATTCAGAATAAAAAACGCGCAAAATCTATCTTGAAACATACGCGATTTTTGTTGTTAAGAGAGTGCGGATTAAAAAATAAAAATAAAATAATAATAAAATAATTAATTATATTAATGACCGTAGCAAATGAAACGTAAAACACGAAATAGAAAACGAAAACATATAAAAAAACGCAACACGGGAGGAGCCTCATATAGCCCCAGGACCAGACGTACAAATATTGATGCAGAATCCGACCCCGACCTTAATGACGATTTAAAAATGGCATTATCAGAATCACCATTTCCCATCAGACGCAGATCGGCTTCGTTCACAACATCGTATATGCGAAAAAAAAACAGTAACAGCCCTTCTACCGTTAAACAAAAACGAAATACTCCTAATGGCGCTCCTAGAATATATCATCCACCTCTGGATATTGTATTCGACATTCCAACAAATACATATCAAATGAAACCGTTTAATTATAAATACGACTTACCATTACCATTATCTAAACCGGATGAAATAACTGGTCTCTATAAGAGCCCTACCACCGACAAATATCGTGAAAATGACGAGGACGTCAAAAACCAAAAAATATTACGTATTATAAATGCAAACCCGTCTGCTTATAGATACTTGGCACCTAAGCTATATGATTTACTGAATGACGATGCTATAAAAACAACACATGTGTTTGCATACGCTCTTGTCATTGGTCGGATTAGAGATGAACTCATTCCGTTTATGCGAATAACGAATCCCGATATCATTGGAATGAGGTTAGGTATAAACCAATCCGATACCCAAAAAATTATGTCAATTATAACGATAGATCCAAGCAGCGAACGGTCGGATCTGACTCCAGCTGATCGGGTACTAAGCCAAGCGAGAATTGATAACTACAATGCTCATCCCATGTTTTCCGCTCCAATACAAATTCCAGACATTCCAAGGATGACGCCGTCAAAACCCATAACCCTGGAAGAGGCGATGACGAACACTGAAGCAAATCTAAAACTTGAGAAACAAGACAATGTACTTGTTTGGGCGCATGGAGAAGTCGGAAAAAAACTATCGCAACGCATGGTGCAACTTTCAAATAAATATTTTAGAATAATTGAACTAGGAACAGCTGGGGACCCGTTAAGTTTGACTAATGGAAAGAGCACTCCTTTGATAGAAATAAATAAAGCATTAAGAAATGTGGACGAAAATCGTGATTATGGAAGTATTTTTGAAAACACAAGTCTTGGGAATGAACAGCGGCAGATGTTATTTCATAATATATCTCCATATTTTGGAACCGCGTCAAAACCTAGTACATTTAATTTAGTAGACATAACCCACGATAGAATTATTTCAGGTGATGCGAGATATCGTGTTCAAATTATAAGAGATGATCATAAAATAACATATAAAAGTATGCTAGCATTTGCGTCAATGGGTATATTTTCACCCGTAGATTATGAAAATGATACATCCACTAACCACCTATCGAAAAAGGAACTATTCAAGTTATATACCAATACGGCATTCTTAACAGCTGGTAAACAAATAGAATTAATTGGAACACTACTTCCATATGCCATTCAATCGAAAACGCGCATCAATATAATAATTGCAGCATGCGGTGGCATAACTCCTAGGACCGTTATAACTGCTCCTCCAAGCACAGTAACTACATATCCAGATATTACGGACGACGTAAATTCTAGCCTACTCGTGAAAGCCGGTAAACGGTACTTATTTGCCATAAAGCTTATACTTTCATATTTAACAACGTTAACCGACTCATATGAAAAATATATTGAATCAGCCACTCCATTCAATAGAAAAGTCATCATCAATTACTATAGGTTAATGGAAATTACAGTTCTTAAAAATAAACTGAATATGAAAGCCAATCTAGATAAAATGGAAGATTATTTCACATTTAAAGTAATGTTTCCCGATAATCTTGACGAGAATCTGCGTAACATCGCGGACCTTGATCCATCGGTACAACGATTGGTAAAAACTAAGCTTTTCTTGATAAAAGAATTTAACGCTACTACTATAAATATAATTCAGCTATATGACCTACATTTAGACGTCCTATTAAAAGCGAGTAAACTCGCTGACGATGATGAAATGTCTATCCCGTCAAATATATTAAAATTTGTAGATAAAATAAAAGCAGTATCTATGTATATATTTGAAAATCAGGCTGGTTTGTTTGATAATGGCATTAATATAGATGATCTTGCCCTGGATAATTTTTATGAAGATATTGGAGATTCTTTCATATATAAATACAAAGAGCTTCCAAATTACGATGACGCTATGAATAGACGACAATCGATTAAAAAAAAACTATACAGTCAAAACCCAAACCGTGTAAAATCCCGCGTAAAAGGAGACCGCCGGTTCGATTTATCATTATAATCAATATGATATAAACCCGATCCAGTACTATAAAATAAAATTTAATTCAAGTTTTATTTTATTTAATTCAAGTTTTATTTCATTTCATTTTATATTTTGTATCATGTTGCAACGTCTTGCGGAGTCAAATAAACGCGTAAAGCGACTACATAAGGACGATGATGGATGCGATGCGGTTCCTCACGATGAACGCCAATACTGCAACCTGGTTTGGGACGTTATTGGAAAAGGAACGCTTGAAAATAGTAGAAACGGTCCAACTTGGTCCGTATTTGGGGCCGCAATGCATTTTTCGCTCGATAATGACACGCTACCACTGCTAACCACAAAACGTGTAGCTTGGGTAACATGTTTGAAAGAGTTGCTATGGTTTATCAAGGGGACGACCGATAACCGCATTTTAAAAGAGCAAGGTGTTCATATTTGGGATGCTAATTCTAACCGTGTATTTTTGGACTCGGTTGGATTGTCACACTTGAGAGAGGATGATTTGGGTCCCGTATACGGGCACCAGTGGCGGCATTTTAATGCGCCGTACACGACCTGTGACGCGGATTATACGGGACAAGGCGTCGATCAGCTTGAAAATGTAATTTCAATATTAAAAGACCCGGACCAGCGCTCATCGCGACGCATTGTAATGAGTGCATGGAATCCGCAACAACTCAACGAAATGGCGCTTCCGCCGTGCCATGTTCTGGTTCAATTCAACGTTTCTTGCGGAAACCGGTTATCGTGCGCGCTGTATCAACGAAGCGGCGATGTTGGTCTCGGCGTGCCGTTTAATATCGCGTCCTACTCGCTTCTTACGCATTTACTGGCACATCACTGCGGACTTATCGCTCACGATTTCACGTACGTTCTTGGAAACGCGCACATTTACGAAGAACATGTTGCGTCCCTAGAAATGCAGGTTGCGCGTGAACCGTTTCAGTTTCCAAGCATTTCGTTCGCGGGCCCGCCCAAGGCCGATATTAACGACTACGTTCCATCGGATTTTGTACTCAGGGGATATACTTGCCACGAGACGGTTAAAATGCTGATGAAGGCGTAATGCGTAAGGCGTAAAAATTAATTATTAAATATTTAAATATTATCACTTTTACTCAGATTACAATTCGCACATAATATTTGTAGTTGTGCTTTATTTTTGTGGAAACGAACCCACCTTTGTTCAAACTCGGTGTCATCGGCGTGAAAGTGAGTTGCGCCAACAAGTGTCTCTGCGCACCTTGTAGGATGAACTGGCTCATTTGAGAGAAATTCGGTCTTGATGTGGCAAAATGGGCGTACGTGGTCGGCATGAAACTCATGCGAGTTGGTTCCCTGTCTTTTACACAGAGCGCATGTGAATTTATAACCGAAACTCGTCTTGAACTCATTAATGTCGTTTGTAATCGCGGTTCTCATTGCACGCGTAATGTCTTCTGCAATGTTTCGCTTTTTGAATTCGCAACAATAACACCACGAGAAATCGGCGACAGAACCGTCTGTCCTTTTAATCATGGTTGCATAGCCCTTGCCAATCTCGTTCTTTTTTATCCAAAAATAGTCAATCCCTGCGCCAATTTTGAATTCTTTTTCAGGATGGTTGTTGATGAGGTCGTTCAAAAACGACCATTTGGGGTGTCCGTCTCCAACACTAACACACCCGAGTTCGGACAATGCGTCTCGGACATAATCCTTGCATGCTGTTTTTGTTTTGAAAGTTAACTTTCCCAAGCGATATTCCTTTTTCGTCGTCGCCGCTACCATTTACTAGTAATCTAAGAATAAGAATATATATTTACCGAGGGCGCATTTAAATCGTTTAAATATATATTTTAGTCGGACTTTATGAAAAATACTCAGGCCAGTCGTCAATATTCATAAACTGCTGCTTCGCGTTTCCTGAAAGCGAGCTGCGTTTTACTTCATACTTTGAAAATAACGGGTTAGCTAACTGTTTCGCTGGAACGTGATTGTGAACGGTACGCGCAATCATTTTATAAAGCTTGAAATCGGGATACCGCTCTTTTCCAGATGACTTGTACAGCACGTTTCGCCCTTTATCATCTCGAACCCACTCATCGATTAATGCGATGATTGGGTTATTTGAAATCAACTGTTTCACTCGGTCACTATCGATATCGATTTCTGTCTCGATATCTCCCATGGGAATAAAATAATCAAACATCGAACACGCCAGTCTGCACAAGTCAAAGCTAAAATTGGGTTCCAGTAACGGTTTTTTCGAGTTCATGTAAGGTGGAAAATTATACTGCGTGGCTGCATCTCCTGATGAATGGAAACTGTCACTGCACATTGTTATATTTTTAAATTTGTATACGGCCCGACCGAAGTCGATAATTTTGAATATTTTTCCAAATGTCGGAACGCGATAATGTTTTCCATCATACGTGTAATACAAATACTCTTTTTGTGTTTCGGTAAACATTACATTGTTGGTATGCAAGTCATTATGCGTGAACCCGAACAGTTTCTGATATGCGATAAGCGTCATAATAATTTGCATTAAAATAGAAGACCACTGTTCGGGTGATGTAACTTCATCGTTTTCCATAAGCGCGTCTAATGTATCTTCACATTCTTCCATAAGAATCGCATTGACTGGAAACTTGTCAATTTCCACGTATATACCGTCATCTTCATCTTCGCTGTCATATTCGCTGTCATCTTTGTTGCAATCAGCTTCGCCGTGATGCTCGCTCTCGCTCTCACCATCACCCTCACGATGATCGCATTTATCGCATTCCTCCTCAGTAACATTGTCTCTGCAACTTGTGTCCGACGTTCTAGAATCATGCGACGATCGTCTAGAGTTAGAGTTAGAGTTAGAATCAGAATTACGTTTATCATTATAATTATTATCATTGTCTTCTTTTTCGTCTGCATGTGCATTATGTATCGTGGGTGCCTTTGTGTAAATATTCTCAATGTCATCAACGACATTGACAACAACATCAACTCCATGAGCCGAGTCGCTAAACAACTTTCCTAGACCGGTTTCGTCGATTGTATCAAATGTGATGGGTATAGGCCCTAATGCATCATCCGCGGTACCAGTATTGTTATCGATACCCGATATAGTGATTTTAGGTTTATACGCTCGTTCCGACGCATTTTCTTTACCCATACCCGTTTGAATCGACATTCTGTTGTAACTATATTCATCCATATGAAAGAGTTTTCCAAGATTTGAATTGAAAAATGAACAGTTGCTGAAAAAATCAGTGTCATCGGTTATATCAACTTCAAACTGACGTTTATGGCCTGCGAACGCTCCATAATATTCAAGACCGTGGACAAATTTATGCGCGTGCATTACCTTGCTACTTAAATACGTAAAAAACCCGTCAACATACGCCGAATTATTAACGTCCATGATTTTAGCAATTGCGGGATTGGGTTTGGGCGTATGCGCTTCGGGATCGGCGTACGTTGGAAGTTCCATAAGCTTGGACATTTCTATAGAACTGTACTTTCCCGATAAAAACCGAATGGGGTCCAGTAATGGAGAGTATTTGACAAACACTCCCTTCACTTCCGGATTACAATTGGGCTTGGTGGTGTCCACCATCTCAACGTCCAGGTAATGCGGATCATATTCGTCGCAGCTGTTGGTGTCATCATCGGCACCAGATACGGGCAAGACCACTGAAAGTGGTTCGAAGTAGCTGTTCAACCCAACCGTGTTATAATTTTTATTGTTTATATTTAAAAAGTTTGTATAAATGGGTAAATAATTTTGAATATTTTCTAGACCATGAACTGAATTGGACTCTTCTAAACTTTTTAAAAATCCGGGCGAGACCTTTCGATAATAAAAATCCATTATTTATAGCGTAAAATGTAGAATGTAGAATGTAGAATGTAGAATGTAGAATGTAGAATGTAGAATGTAGAATACTATTTGTTATGTTTAATATATTTTTAACTCATTGATTTAACGTAAAGCATTCCGTTTTAAAAACCTCGATAAAAAGGAACCGTTCAAGTATTTTTTATGGTAGTGGTGCGTTTTATTAAACGTGTAGTGTTTTTTACCAAATGATTTCCTCACTTTCCATCCAGAACTCATTGCTCCCAGGATAAATTTCATAGTTGCGACGGTTTTATTTGACGGGGCCGGTGGTGCCGAATGCAACGAATCATAAAATCGCATTTTATAGTTGAGTGATTCAGTTTGGGCTATAATTCCCAGGTCATTCAGTTTATCGTAAATGTCGTTGCTAGACATGTTCCACGTTACGGCGATATCGTCCATCCCCGCCCGACCGATAACCATTTCAACTGCATCGTCACTGTTCTTAACATGCAGCTCCTTTATTGTATGCCCCGCTTCTAATATCACGAACACGAGCTCCATAATTCGTAAAAGATCCATCATGGTAAATTTCGTATCTCAAATAAAAAATCGAGAGAAAATGATTCGTGCATCTAAACTCATTCATTAAAAATAAATAAATACGCCCAAAAAATATTTAAGTATTCCACTGTATTTTTATTATTTACTTACTTACATATCGTTACATTCATATCGACATATCGATCGAATGCCAACATTCAAACAAAAGTCGTCTAAAAAGTTACTTACGGATACTAAAAATACGATAACCCTTGATAGTATGCATAAAGAAAAGCAAGCCGAGTTTCATTATATACAAACTGAAATCATTCCAACCCTTGAAAAGGAATTGGTAGAAAATAAACAATTCTTAAAGGAAAATAGCATCGGCGTACGTTTGAATTCATCATCAAAACCGCGTACAGAACTACTTGATGAAGTGTATCATGTACGGGACCGAAACATTGAAATAAAAGAACTCTTGAAAAAACACAAACAACACATCAAAAATTATTATTTGACCAATAACAAGTACATATTTTCATACTTTGAAGATAAAAAAGACATTTCGGACACGCATTCTAGTGCTAATGCTGTGACTACTAATGCTGCGTCTACTAATGCTAATGTTTCTGCTACATCCGCTCCCGAAGTTGCAACCGATACTCGTGCGACGTATAAAACTAGTATGACAAAGAGTGAACGGATCCAAACATTTTTTAAAATACAACCATCGGCACCGCCAGTACCACCACTAGTACCCGATTCGGAAATGGAACAATCTGAAAAAGGTGAAGATCATAACCAACAACTAGATAATTGTGAAGATACTGCCCCTGCAGAGCCCCCCTTAAACCCCCTCATCGTAAAGGATTGGTGCGGGGAACCTTTGGTTCCCTGTTACGTGCCTAAACTTACGAACCTGCAGCATTATTTGCATAATACCGGGAAGGCATTTTTTGATTATGACAAATACGCGTACCGGTCCGATGTTTGCGCATGGTGTAACAGCGGCGAGATGGTCGCAGTTGAGAGCGAGGGCATTTTGGTGTGCAATAAGTGTTCGAACTTTACGGTATATTATGTAGAATCCGATAAACCGTCCTACAAGGAACCGCCAAAGGAGGCGTCATTTTACGCGTATCGGCGCATTAATCATTTTCGAGAGATTTTAGCCCAAGTTCAGGCAAAAGAGACCACGCAGATCGATAACACGATCATTGCGTCGATTAAAAAACAGATACGCAAGGAACGCATAACGCTGGATCAGTTTACAGACGTGAAAGCCAAAGAAATATTGAAAAAGCTGGGATACAATAAGTACTACGAGCATATTCCGTTCATAAAAGAAAAACTGGGCATAAAGCCTCCGGTCATGAGCCCGGAACTTGAAGAAACCTTGTGCAACTTGTTTATGGAAACACAAGGTCCGTATGCTCGGTTTTGTCCCGACGAGCGCGTAAACTTTTTAAATTATTATTATACGATTTATAAGCTGTGTGAACTGCTCGGACAAACGCAATATTTGCCGTATTTTCCCATGTTGAAAGACCGCGATAAACGAATCGAGCAGGATGAAATATGGAAGAAAATATGCAAAGAGCTGAAATGGGAATTTATCCCGACGCAATGAGGAATTACGAATTACTTTAGAAACATTCTAGAATTTATTTTTATTTTGTTTTAATAAAATTATAAAATTATAAACAAAATATTATAACAACATATATTATATATTATATATTAAGCAAAACATAACAACCCAAAATGACTGATGAAAAAACATTAACCTTGACTTCTGAAAGCGCGCCAGAAGGTGGAATTACCATTGAAGGAATTACCATTAAAGTTATGCCTCCTAAGAAGGAAGAAGAGACTTCTAATCCTGGGGGTGGTGGCCGGCGTTTGAAAAAATCTAAGAAGTCTAAGAAGTCCAAAAAGTCCAAGAAGTCCAAAAAGTCCAAGAAGTCTGCAAAACGTAAGAGCAGCAAATAAAATAAATTATTAATTATTAATAGATCAAAAACAATGTAAATAAAAATGAACAACATTCAAGTTATTTATTTTTATTTTTTAATACTTCAATAGTTAAACCTTTTTTTCAAACCTTTCGTTTTGTTCCGACTCCGGTTCCGGTGCCGACGCGTGTGGCGTCTTTTTCTTTTTCCACCACCATCGCTATCGTATTGAGTACCACTAGCAAACCGATTCCCCCGACGTTTTTTAGACCAGGGTTTGGCATGGCGATATGCCACCGCGCCTCGTGATGCTGCAAGAGATGGAGTCAGTGTAGTTTCATTATACTTTACCTTAAGATGTTTTAGCTTACTCAATGATGATGGAGACATCTTCAAATCGGCAGCAAGTTCATCTTCGGTTGGACTTCGTTTCAGTCGTCTTTTCAACTTTTCCTTTGTTAAGTAAATAACTTCGGGTATAACAGTTAATTGTCCGGTTGACATTTTTATTTATTTATATATATATTAACATTAATTAAATAAATAAATAAACAATCGCGTAACATGTGTAAAACATTTGAAACGTCTTTGGCAACTTTTGTATTTTCACTGACATGTGTAACGCTGTCTCTACATATACGTAAAACGAAAGAATTGTATTTTGCATCTATGTTTATTTTAACCTTTTCAATTATGCAACTTCTAGATGCCGGTATATGGTGGAGCGTAACTCATAAAAATAAGGTATTAAACAATTTCATATCACGGTATGCAATACCATTTTTATTAGCATCTGAACTTTTAGTCAGTTATTTCGGCATAAAATATATATTTGGTTGGAGTAACCGGTACTTTGAATATGGACTACTCATATTTGTGTCTTTCATATTATTGAGTTGGGTATTCCGGTACTGTAACGATACAAATGCGTATACGGTTCCATACACAGACGGCTACTTGCACTGGTGTGGGGTTGAACTGCATACTGTAGTTCGTGTTTTATTCATTCTACTTTTATTGACACCAATCGCTATTGGGCTGCCGTCAAAGTACAATGTGATAAAATATTTAATTATTATACCAATTATAGCGACATTTGTTATGAATTATATGAAGGTTACATTCGCTTCGCGTTGGTGCTGGTCGTCCAATATAGTTTCAGGGTTGTTGTTAGCATATTCTATGTTGTATTAATATTAATGTATTAATGTTACCAAAAATAATGACATAAATGTAAGCGCGTTTTTATATGAAATAGGTTAAATCGATGGGAAGCATTCATCAAGAAGTTGTAACTAAGTTGAGTCATTTCATTACGAATAAAAAAATACCCAACATTATATTTCACGGACCGAATGGGTGCGGCAAAAATACAATTCTCTCGAATTTCATTCGGGATGTTTATAATGATCTAAAACCCATTATAAAAACACACGTTATGACGGTGAACTGCGCGTACGGCCGCGGAATTCGGTTCATTCGCGAGGATTTAAAGTACTTTGCAAAAACGAACCTGGACACCGTACACGGCGAAATGTTTAAATCCATCGTATTACTGAATGCCGACAAGTTAACGATCGACGCGCAGTCGGCGCTTCGACGCTGCATCGAGCTGTTTTGTCACTCGACGCGGTTTTTTATTGTCGTCGAAGATAAAAATAAACTTTTAAAACCGATTTTATCGAGATTCTGTGAAATTTACGTACCTCCTCCTCCGACAAGTAAAAACGCTGGAGGACGTAAGATACTAGCCGCGAATTTACATACGGTAAAACTTGAACAAGTTTTGGGGTTTAAAAAATACCAGGTTGCGCGAATTATGTCACTCAAGCGGATTTTACTGAAGAATGGAATCTCGGTTACAACAACAACAACAACAACAACAGCAACAACAACAACAACAACAACAACAACAACAACAACAGTACCTAACATTTCTTATACACAATTGATTGAAATTTCGGAACACTTGGTCGAAAATGGGTACAGTGCCCTGGACGTTATTCGTATACTTGAAGGTGTGATAAGCACTACTAGTTTAGAAAAGGATTCCGAAAAGGATTCCGAAAAGGATTCCGAAAACGAATTATTTAGAAATCATGAATTGCTTTTAGCGTTCAATGGAGTAAAACGCGAATTTAGAAACGAAAAGTTACTGATTTTATTTATTCTTTATTTTATTGTGTTTCGTTCAGAACTTGATTTAAAAAATATCACATTCATTTAAAAAATCATTAAAAATCCATCATTAAGAAAGAAGAAATAATAAATGGACGATTATTCAATCACCAATTTGTACGAGTCGAGAAACGATTTTGCAGCTCGTTTGGTAAATTTACTCACACCTCAAATGATCCACGGGTTTCAAACCATGTTCGATGAAGCATGGAAACTTTGCGTGGAAAGCGACGAAAAGGACAAATATCTTATGACGTTTCAAAACTTTTTGTCACGCGTGCCCAAATGGAATTCGACCATTATAAGCACCGAGTGCGCGCGTATCAAGGAAGCGAGTTCGTGCAACTACTTGGAAGATCTAATTGCGTGCGTTCATGTAGTCCAGCTTAAAAGTTTGACGTGCATGCGTGTGGGAATGAAAAACAAAAAAATAAATATAGACGTGCCCAAGGCCACCGACTTTATTCATAACGCATACATTCACTGTGCGCGAAAATTGTACGCCAATATGTATTTATACGAAAAAAACAACAATTCGCTTGCCACGCAACGCAACCGGCGCGAAATAGAGCTCATTGTAAAAGAATGCATTTTAAATGCCATGCGCGAGACCATCCCTATTGAAAAACTCATTCGGAGCTACATGGATCCAACCATTGAAGAAGACGTCGAAGTAAGCGAAGAAACTAAAATCGTCAATGAAGAGTCGATCATCGAGTCCAATGGATCGAGTTCGGGGGTCGATGTTGATGTTGAAATGCCGGAACTAGCGCCGTCAAATTCCAAGTTGACGACGACGACGACTGTATCAGGCGCTGATTCGGCAGATGCTTCAGAAAAAGAAAGTGTCTCAGTTTTGGAAACGTTGGAGCAGGAGCGACTAAAAACCGCGGAAGCGAAAGAATTGGAAGCTATGCGCGAAATACTTGCCGACGTAGAGTCTAGTTCCACTTCAGTAGAAGAGGAAAGTTCTTCTTCTTCAGCAGGATCCGAAGTAAAGTTTAGTGACAACATTATGGTGAAATCCATCGAGACACAAGATGCGGAGGCGGACAGGGAAAGTCGCCGCGGATACCTTGATGATGGAGATGATGAAGATGACAGAAATACGATTAAAATCGGCGACGCTGTAAGTCTGGATATCGGCGCCGAATCGGTTGTAGACGGCGACAGTATCAGCATTTTAGACGACATTCAAGTTCTTTCATGAACCATGAACCATGAACCATGAACCATGATTTCAGGTTTAGTAAATAATTTTTAAAATAAATTATATATTATTATAGATAATATATAGCATATAAATTATAACTTAAACATGGTTTCAAAGTCAAGACAAATAAAACACCGTCATCGACGGCACCGCGCGGGTGGTAATCCGGATAATTCCGTATGCCCATCTTTAAAAACGAAGGACGAATGTGTAGTATGCAAATGGAATGCCAAAACATCCAAGTGCGGACAAGCGCAGAAACCTGGTTCTAAAAAAGCATCCCCAAAGCCTAAGCCTGCATCCGCATCCAAGACCAAGTGTCCGTCTTTAGATAAATCTTCATGCGATTCTGACGCCGACTGTTTATGGAACGATAAACTCGGTAAATGTCGCAAACGTACTGTTAAAAAAGCTGCTGCTGCTGCCGCAGCTCCCAAACCCAAAGCTAAGTCTAATAAGAGTCCCGTCAAGGTTAAGGCTGTTAGTCCAGTCAAAGCCAAGTCTAAGAGTCCCAGCCCTAGCCCTAGTAATAGTCCTATAGAAATACCAAAAAATAAAGAGTTTAGGGAAATGAACTTGGAAGGTGCCGATTTCAGCGGAATGGATTTAACTGATGCCTTCTTTTTTGCATGCAACCTGAAAAACGCGAAATTTCAAAATGCAAATCTTACTGATGCGAAAATCCGTTTGTGTACCTTAGACGGAGCTAATTTTAGTGGTGCAAAAATTATAAATGCCGAGTTTAAAAGTTGTCAGGTTGGGAAGTTTCATAACATACATCAGGCATCGCCAAACCCATTGGTGTGTATTAACACAGTTATTAAAAGTACCTGGATTCAGGGTTCTGAATTTGCCAATTCGAATTTTAGCGGAACCACGTTTGAACACTGCGATTTTGACGAATGTGAGTCGAATGGAGCTAATTTTAGTGGTTGTAAGTTTACTCAATCGCCTACTGTAAGAGGCAATCACGCCTTAACCATAATGAGAAGTTGCAGTTTTCGTTTATCGAATTTTACCAATGCCGATTTTAGAGGTTGCGATTTTAATTCAAGTGGAGATGACAACTTTGAGGAATGTGCTGGCGAAGAAGACTGCGGGAATCACTTTAATGGTTGTATTTTCACTGGTGCGAAATTCCCTGAAAAGGTAAACATGTGCAGTTTCTCCGACGCGGTCCTGACCGGGTCGGATATAAGCGACCCGAAGAAGGATATTCAAGGTTGTTATTTTGATGCGACTACGGAAGCAGAGGATGTGGAAGAATTAAAGAGACGCGCGATACCGCCCGAGGACGATGACGACTGGATGGCGTCCGCTAAACAAAAAACTCCATCCCCTCCTCGCGTTAAAACTCCATCTCCAGTTAAAAGGGCCGCGTCCCCTGTAGCAGCTGTCGCTAGCGCTAACCCAAAATGCATTAAACAAACGCAAAAGAAGTATTTGGAAAGGCCGAGCCCGCCATATTCTGCAACGGATTGTCCCGGAATGACTATTCCAGGAAACGACGGTAAAATATACGTCTCAGTTGCCAATGCAAAGGGCGTGTATGCCTGGAAACTGCAGAAATAAATTTTTAAATATTATAAATAAAATGTATGCACGTTTCACTATGATTGTTGCGTTTGATTTTATAAACGACTAACAGTATCGGGTCATAGAGTAAGCGACAATTATGTTCTGATCCAAATTTTTGCATGTCATTAAACATGTTAAACATACTGGATTGTTTATTTGGTTGTTATGTTATATATAATATAAAATGAATACTGAGTTATTTTTATATTATATTTGTTATTCGTTATTTATCATCATTGATCCTTCCGTCGTTTTACACACTTGTTGTCAATTGTGAACGTCGGCCCGCGTTCATTTTCTGGAATGATTTTTAAAACACATTTTGATTTCTCTCCATAAAGAGGCTCGGTACATCCATTTTCTTTGACCCCTTCTTTTTTCTTATCTTTTTCTTTTTCTTGTTCCTTTCCATCTTGTTCTTTTTGATTATTTGCAAAAACATTAAAGTTGAATACCTTTTTCGTATCGTCGTTCAGCGTACACCTTGAGCGGAAATGCTCGTACCGTTCTCGTACATCGCAATACGTCAGTTTGCTGGACTTTCCGAGCATTTTATTAACGATCTCATGAAGCCGGTAGACGTATTTCGAAAACGCGTCTCGATTTTCCATATCGCACATCCGTAAAGGAAACGTTTTGAAATTTTTGGTCAGGTTGTCGCGACAGTGTTTGCACGGTAGAACGTGTTGAAGACTGAGGATGAAATTTCGATACTGGACCTTTTGGCTCTTGGTAGGGTGTACCGGATAATTGAAACTCATCGTGTGCAGAAAATGCCACATCCCAGGCCCCCAAACAGTAGTTAACATCCCATCCGCACTTTGATAATCCCGCTTTTTAAATGTTCTAGTTCTAGTTCTAGTTCTACTACCCCGTTTTTGCGCACGTTTTCGCGTTATTTTGTTACCTTGTTTTTGTTTCATTTGTTTCATTCCCCTTTCTTTTCTTAGTTAGTTAGTTAGTTGGGCAGTTAGTTATATTAAGCATATAAATAAATATAAATAAATAAATGATTCAAAACAAAAATAAAAATTGTTTATTTATTTATTGAATATGAAACGTGCATTAAACACAATTCCTTTATCTAAACGCAAACATTACATGTCGAATTTCTTTGTACCACGAACAAATAACCGGAAACCGATTGTAAGCAAAACGCCTTTTGTAGGATATGAACGCGCGTATCGATCCGATGCCGTAGAAACTGATGCTGATGCAGGGGGGCGTCAAGCACCCCCCTTAAAGGAGGGGTACGGGGAACCTTTGGTTCCCTGCAACTCAATGTCTCTTCCCGCGTCTGTAAACAACCCATTTGCCATGTTTAAAAACCCGGCAGCAGCGTCAACTAGTACCGCCGCCACTACGACGCCCCTTCAAACAGCTGAAACGTATAAACTTGAATTTGACGGATGCAGTAAGGGAAATCCTGGCAGAGCTGGGGCAGGTGCTGTACTGTATGAAGGAACAAGAGAAATATGGTCGGATGCCAAGTATGTAGGGGACAAGGAAACAAATAATGTCGCAGAATATACGGGGCTTATCATGGGATTGCACGAAGCGCGTCGGCGCAATATATCCCGCTTACTCGTTCGAGGTGATAGCGAACTGATTATAAAACAGATGAACGGGCAATACGCGGTCAAGTCTGAAAATATACGCCATTATCACCAGGCCGCCAAAGATCTCGCAAACCAGTTCAAATGGATTGAATTCAGGCACGTCTACCGAAAAGACAACGCTCGCGCAGACGAGCTATCCAATAAAGGGCTCCTGGCTACACATTAATGATAATGAGCCAAATTTCCGTTCCTGGTCCCGATTCCGGTCCCGGTCCCGATATTCAATAATCGCGCCGACGGATCGAGTTCGGCGCAGAACGGGTGTCGCCAGAAATACGGAATCACAGTTTCTCGTCCAGGATACAGTTTCTCAAATACTCTACGATAGTAATAACTTTCTTTATCGTATGGTGTATTATGCACGATCTTGGTGCGTTCTATGGCATATTCTTCATCACTTACGCGTGCATCAACATAGTCGCGAATCATATCGATCCACGTTCTAACGGGGGTTGTTGTTGCTGTTATTGCTTTTGTTGTTGTTTTTCCTGGACTTGGTGCTGCTGCCGCAGAAATCACCGGCGATGCCATCGGCGAAACTTCAAGCGGTTGCGGACTTACGCCATCGCTGAACGCTTCTTTTTTACGCCACAGCACTTCAGACGGGAGAATCGTTTGCGTCTCATCTAGCGCATCGAACGCGCATCGAAGAATAGACTTTTCGATATACGACCCCGTATTGAATCGCTTATGATGTGGATGTAGACGCATGACATATTCTAAAAATTTTTTATCCGCAAACGGGACGCGCGCTTCCAGACCGCATCCGCTTATACTCTTATCCGAACGGAGCAGGTCGAAAAACCGAACGTCGCTTACCATACTCTCGTTCGCGACTTCAAACTCGCAGTCGGTTTTGGCGTTGCAAAACCCTCGATACGAGCCGAATATTTCATCCGACATGTCCCCGCAGTAAATTACAACATCGTCGGTCGTTTTCGAGATATACTTGGATACCAAATAGTTACCTACCGATGCACGAATTGTGGTGGTATCATAACTTTCCACTTGCGCAATGGTGGCTTCAATTGCATCTAAAAACTCGGCTTCGGTAACGCATACTTCGTGATGATTGGTACCTAAAAATTCAGCAACGCGTTTCGCCCAAAATAAATCGACCGATCCAGCTAACCCGATGCTATACGTGTTCAACCGGGTTGACGCCTTCGCCAGTTTTGTGAGACGACATATAATCGCGGTCACGAGCGAACTGTCTAGGCCCCCGGATAAAAGTGCCCCGATTGGGCGGTTACTCATGAGACGTTTGGTTACCGCGCTTACAAGAAGTTCGCGCAAGTGCGGAAGGGATATTTTTTCCTTTTCAATATTTTCACAAGGATGGGAAGCGGGCTGATCTTCGCAACTACATCGAAATGTCATGGTGGTTTTTACATTCACCAGGTTTACCATGTCAAGTGAAACATACTTGTAATACGGGAAGTAATGGCCTCTGCATACGGTATTATCGTATTCAAAATAGCACCCTGATGGAAACTGAGCAACGTGTCCCGGTGCACAATGTGAAAGCGCTTTCAGTTCACTCGCGACGGAAAACTGCCCCGGGGTCAATGATCCAGTGTTTCTGATGTTTATTTCTGTTCCAATAAACAATGACCTCACGCCAAATGGATCGCGCGCGATATACGTTTTATCACTATCACCATCATACAAAACCAGAGCAAAGACGCCGTCGAGGGCGTTTAACATGGCTTCAATCCCGATACGCTTGTACAAGTGTAGTATAACCTCGCAGTCAGACTCGCTCTTGCACACGTCTTCCAGACCGTACTCGGTAATAAGCTGCTTGAAGTTATAAATTTCGCCATTGCAAATCAGCCTGCATTGCCCAAGAACAAACGGCTGGTTCCCATCGGACCCCAACCCGTTAATTGCGAGTCGGTGAAACCCAAAAATACAAGATGTGTTTCCAGACGGGGATATATATTTTTGAAACTGGCTGTTATCCGGTCCGCGATGCTGGATTTTTGCAAAATCGCCGAAAAGAAATTTGACTTTCTCATTTGAAATGCGTTTTGAATTTGTGCGGGATCGAGCGCCATGGCTATAATTACTGCACAACTGATAATAAAAAATGCCACACATTTTATCTGATCTAGATAGTTATAATTTAATATGTTTAATACAATTTACCGTGTTATTAGTATCACTTATTTTTTACTTTTACTTTTACTTTTACTTTTACCAACGAGTCGTCGTCGTCGTCGTGTTTGGCACGCCTTGAAAATCGGTTTTTCTGTAATATTATAAAACTGTCCCTTCCGGGTTTTCCCATTATGAAATGTCAGAGCGTACCTTGTTCCACTTGACAAATGTTGTTTGCGAGTCAATGTTACACATGGTCCCAGTCCACCCTTTACATGATGATTTGGTACTCTATAACGGTTTCCAACTTTCAGTTCTTTTGCAGTAAACATGTCGTTTTTAGAAGTCCCCATCAATAAACTAAATGGCCACATCGGTAGTTAAGTTAAGCTAAGTTATATTATGAATAGTGATAATAATTAATAAATAATTAATTAATAATTATGTAAAAAAGTGTTAGTTACACACAAATATACCGATTTATTGTATTATTATTATTATTATTCTATCATGATTACCTCATTTCGATTGTTTTCGATCACAGGAAGGTTCACAACTTCATTTTCAGCGCCAATTTCATTTTCAGCGCCTTCTTGCATTGCACTTGTCTGTAGAGCCATGAATGCAAAGTCGAAACATACGTTGCGAATCTCTTCTTCAAATATCTCGTGCATATCATGGTAGTTTTCACGAATGTCATTGTTTGCGGCGCTGTTGACGAGACCGGTAATTCGGGTATACAAGTTTGAACTTAGCGCAGCGTGGTCTAGCAACGCCAGTGCATCTTGACGCGCCACTCTGCGCAGGTGATTGATCCGATCGCGCAAGATATTTGCCCGATTAATTTGATAGCGTAGTTCATCTCGAATGCGTCTAGCAATACCAACTTCATTCCTAATATGTTCGTTGGAGAGCAATACGCTTTCAAATACCTCTCGTTCCGAATCCTCGTTTCGATAGACTGAGTGGTCCTGCATGAGGGTGCTCCTACATAGCGGGCACTGGTTCCGTGTTTGTAATGACGACGTTGCCATGTTTTGAACAAGACAGGTAAAATGGAACTGGTGCATGCATCCAGTCGATACCGCATTTTGCATCATATCAATTGCTTCCAAGCAAATTGCACATTTGTGTGCTGGCTCCTCTTGCTCTTGCTCTTGCTCTTGCTCTTGCTCTTGCTCTTGCGGTTCGCATCGAGAAGGTGGAGGCGAAGACGGACGAGACGATCTGGATTCGACTTCGTCTTCGTCTTCGACTTCGACTTCGACTTCGTCTTCAAGTAGCTGGAGTGCGATTATGTTGTTCGTGTTGATAAGATGAAACGATTCAGATGCGTGCAGTAGGATTGCAGTATTTCCATTTAGAATGACCACCTCTTGAATGACCCCCGCGAGCGGTAATGATTCCGATTGTATTTGAATCGTCACGCGTTTTCCAGTAAGACTAGTTGCTGCCATATCTGCTGTGAATTTTGAATCTACTGATATTGAATTTGAAAACTCCGGAAAAAAAATCAATTTTATTTAATCATTATTTATATTTATTACAACATATATAACAACAATTTATAACATTATAGTATATATAACCAACTATGGCATCCTCCAATAATTACAGTCAACCGCAACAGGCACAACAACAGCCACAACAGCCACAACAGCCGCAACACCAGGCACAGAGTTCTATAAACAACCTGAATGATGCGTATGCACCGCTCCATGGCGTGGTGGACGGGGTTTATGTTGCAACCGGCGAACGTGTCGACGAATTAAGTAATAAAATGTTTGCAAGAAATATGCCGTCGCATGACATCCAGCCCATGTTTGGGCTGCGTCCGGTAGCAAGCAAATACACGGTTATGCCAATTTATGACCAGTATAAGCCGTGTGTGGAAACCATTCGGGTTAAGCCAGTTTTTCAGCCGCAGTCCCCTGAAGTATTCTATCCAGGTACTCGTAACGCTCCATATAACGGATATGCGTCCAAGGTAAATGTGGAGTCGACGCTAAGAAACCAATGGTTTGCACTTCAGCACGGATCTCAAGCGGTTTACGTTCCCTCATCTGAAAGCGACTTGTATAAAACCACGGTCGAATATAAGCCGGTACTGTTACCACACCCCTACATTAATTCCAATAGCACTGAAAATTTTGCAGCACATAATCCAAATACCATGAATATTGCAAAGGGCGTATTTGAAAATTCAACCCGCATTCAGCTAAAGGATATGCCATATTAATTTATAACAATTCATAATTGAATACCGCAAACCGCATTTGCATTTGCATTTGTACCTTTACTTGTTGTAGTAAGGGTCATTTTCATTAAATCTGCAACTGACGAGGGTTTCTTTCGCGGAGCAAATGAGAATATCGATTTTGCTGGGGCGGCGGTCGTCGCTGCCACCACGGGTACTAGTGGAGATGCTACTAAGGCCTTTGTTGCCGGCTTTTCTCGTACCTTCCAAATATTTTTGCCATATTTTGTGTTTGTAGTATACATGATATGGTACCCCTGTTTCACGTAATACGACTGGCGTTTCATCCACTGCGACTTGAAAATATCATGATGGTCCACAAAGTCAATCACCAGCGGATGGGTATGTTTTGTCCGAAGGATGCGTCCCACCGACTGGCATACGTCGGTTTTGGGTGTGGCCATAATAAGTGTAGTCAGTGTGGGAATATCCAACCCCTCGGATGCCATGGCATACGTTGCGATAATTACTTTTTTCTTCTCGCTCGCTTTCAAGTCGGCGTCTTTCATTCCGCCCAAATAGTACCCAACACTTGTACCGCACCCTGCAATATTGCGATCTGCAATCGCGTCATACAGATACGCCAGCAATGACTTGTTATGCGCCAAAATCATGACTTGCTGGTCGGGATTGGTGCGTAATTCGTTTTCAAGTACACTGAGAATGAACTCGCTTCTAGGCGCGCAATTGCACAGTTTAGTTATCATGGTGCTGAATTTGGGATTTCCGCGATAATCGGTCTCAAGTTCATTGAACTCGTCGTCGGGAATATAAATCTGAATACTTTTGACAACTACATCGGCATCCATTGTGGACTTTTCCTTGTGCACGATTTCGCCGAGGAACATGATGAATACTTTCGTGAGTCCGTCCTTGCGAGTCATGGTCCCCGAAAGCCCTAGCGTATACCGTGTTGTCACTTTCATCATACATCTACAAAACACTTCGGCGCTCATGTGGTGACACTCGTCAAACACGGAAAATCCAAAATCGGCAAATATTCCATCGTCGTAATCTTTCATGGAAAGTGATTGAAGCATTCCAATGACAATGTCTTTATCGTCGACATCAATTTCTTGACCTTGGATACGCCCAACGCGCGCACCCGGAAGAAATTGCTGGATTCTTTCAAGCCACTGGTTCATAAGAAACGTTTTGTGCACAATCACAAGTGTTTTCACCTTTAAAACGCTCATTATTTTCAGAGCCATGACCGTCTTGCCTTTTCCCGGATCGACGTCAAGGCAACCGCCTCCACCGTTATTAACGTGATGGATATACTTATTCACAATCGCGGTTTGGTAGTCTCTAAGTTCTCCATTAAATGCGAGATCTGGACACGGTTTTCCAGGATGAATGCGGGACTCTTCGGGATCTCCGTACGTTTCGAGCCCGTAATAGCGCGGTACGTATATGGTGGCGGGTGTCTCGATATAGATTGAAAACGGTTCGGGTTTGATGGGGGATTGTGGAGCGCTGGGTTGCATTGTCAAATCTTTACGTATCTGCATTAGCTCGGGCGTTTCGAGTGCGGATTTAGAAATCGCGTATCCGCGCAATCCTAGCCATGTGGATGGGGTTGTTATTGATGATGACATTGTTCTGATCGATTGTTTAAATTTGAATTTAATATTACTATTTAAGGAATCTTAAATCTTATTCGTTCGTTCGTTAATGGTCATTTGGGTTTATCAACGGAACGGTAATCAATTTATTCAAAATTAACTTTTTATTTGTTTTTTATTTATTATTATTATTTTATACAAAACAAATATATACAAAGTATAAAATAAACAAAACATACACACGCACGTACGTATAATGGAATACTTTAACACATTGATGAAAAAAGAAAAACAGCACGAAATGGTTCTCTTTGTCGTGCTGATTATATACATCATGTTTGATGTTTCGACACCTGAAATCATGGCCCAGCACGTAGACACGGTATACGGAACTATTATTGTGGCTATCCTTGCATTGAGCCTCTTTTTAAGCACGCACCCCGTGGTTGGCATTTTAGGATTATTTGCAGCGTACGAATTCATCCGGCGGTCCAAGTCGATGTCTTCCGGAGGAACGGCGTCGGTTGGCGACAGCTCAAATTCGCTACTTCATCGCGTTGCTCCCGGTGAAACGTACCGAACCAAATATATGGAATCGACCCAAGCGGATTATAACAACCATTTAGAAAGCGGAATGGCGGATCAAGTTCCGATGTTATCCGATAACGTCCCTACAAATTACCGCGATGCGAACAGTAAGTTTCAACCCGTGTTTGCTTCCTCTCAAAATGGAATGGCTTCATTTTAACGTTACAAATACATAACCCATTCACTATTAAATAAAAAAATTATAAAAATATAAAAATATAATATATTAAGCAATAGTATAACATATTATCCATCTACTTTACACTCTACAATAAAATGTCCCATTCCAAAGCTGCTCGTCGCGCACATTTCGGAGGAGTTTCCCCATCTGCCAGTATTATTTCCGTTGCCAACGCTGGCGGCGGTGTCAAGAAGGGCGGGGCTCCTCCATCATCCACTGGCTTCATGAGAGACTTTACCAAACGATCGGCCATTTCTACTCCCGCAACGAACAAGGGTCTTATTTTTAGGTTCACGCAGTACTATAACGCTGCAAGACATTCTACGCCCATGTAAACCGTCCACGTAAATCATATCAATTATCTTAGCTAGATACGACGTACACGAGCATACGCAATTCTCACAACGCGCGTATTAAAGAATTCAGCGCTGACGGTCATTCTCACCGATTCGTATGCATCCATATCTGGCGCCGCGATCATTCCTGCTATTTTCGTGAAACTCTTTCCACTTTTGTCGAGCATGAAACATTGCCCCTCCTTCGCGTTTGATAAAATTGCAGAAAACGCTGGCGTGTTATCCGGAGTTGGAGTTGGAGTTGGAGTTGCGGTAATGTTCATTTCTGTTTCGGTTTCGTCTACCCATTCATTTACGCCATTAAAAATACATTCAATTTTATATACTTTCATAATAAAATATCGCACACACAAGCACGGCGCTATTTTGTTTTAACTTTCAAGCTGTGCAATTATTCGGCGGTAACATTTGGTGCTACGGGTGCCGGTCGCATGTTTTCAAAAATGTATTCTGACAAATTATTTTTCACTTCGGCGATCTCCGGTATTTTGGCAACATCGGCGAACCAAGTTTGAAACTCTGATGCAGCAGCCCAGTATTTCACATAGCCACCGAGGATCAGTAGTCGAAACGCTTGCGTTGCATATTCCAAATCAACCGGATCAGACTCGCTGGCGCCGTCAGGTAACATGATGGACTGAATGCTTCCTTTGGATGTGTCTATATCGGTTGCAAAACGAAACACGATGCGATTTTCAGAGTATCTGGCACAGTGACCACCAAAATCGAAATATTCTTCGAATTCGTGTCGATGTTCCGGTTTAAGCGGCCTATCAAGATGCAGGTCAACCCATTGACCAAACACAGGAACTTGCACTGTAATGGTCCGTATATTTACTTTATCAGATACCATACTATTGTATCGTTCTCTCCAAACATAACCTTGAGGCGCGTCCCGAATGAACCTCTCAGCAATTTCGTCAGGTACGGTTGAAACCATCGCACCTCTTGTAACATAGTACGTTGCGTTCAACGATCTGAATTTGTTGATAACGTCTCCCTTGGTAACCGACATTTTGTTTACGTATAATCGTGACTTGTTTCTAGCTATTTTTATATCTAGAAATATATTTATATTGTTTTGATAATATATTTTACCACTCATTGTAAAAATCCAAAAATCCAAAAGTCCAAAAATCCATTTTTTTCATAAATTCCCAAAGTCTAAAAAGTTTTTTCCTTATTCGGAATAGAAAAATCCAAAAGATACTTTGCTGTTTTGGGGGGATAAATTGGATTTTTGACAAATTTTTTTTTATGTATGAAAATTCGGGTTTTATTTATAATCCAAAACACACTTTCGCATTTTTGATAGATAAAATACATACATTAGGATACATTACATACATGTCAAAACGTATTAAATGTAATTGCAAACAACTTATCAAACCGCAATAATTATAATAAATATATAAATTATGTCTACTAGTACCCCGGTAAATATCGGACACATTCAACGTCTGAATGGATTAAAAGACGCGATTGAAGCCATGTCGAAAGTGCATCACCCGGACGTTTTGCGAATTCTGGACAACAGCGGTATTCCTGGGAGTGAAAACAAAAATGGAACGTTCGTCAACTTGACAAGCGCGTCGGAATCTGTAATTTCCGAATTGGAGGCGTATATCGAGTATGTGAAGGACCAAGAAAAAGAGTTGAGTGAAGTCGAGGATCAAAAACGCGAACTCGCTACCAAATATTTCACAACGCTGCGTTCAAATCCAACCACCAAGAAATAAAAAACGAGAGAAATATCAGAAATATCAGTTCGCTACATGTAACGCGAAATGATGTTTTATTATTCATTTAAAAATGTCTATCGTTTGTAAGTTTTGGAACGTTTGTTCCGTTTGGAACTTTTACGCATTCTTAGTCCTCGTACAGTAAGCCTTTTTCTTCGTTGTTGTTTTTATTTTTTTATTTTTCATACGATCGAACAAATAAAGTTATAATTGTAAAAATTGAAATTTTAAAATCATCTTAAACATAACATAGAATAAAATAAATAGTAGTCAACATTCACTAATAATAATATAATGATGTTCCGAACCCAAGGTACGAAATATGAGTTGACACAATCTAAAATGGAAATCAAACCGGTTCCGGTTCCGGTTCCAGACCCGTCATTCGTGGCACCTAAAGTCGAATGTAATCGCGTTACTACACTTGTGCGAAAGTCTACACTGTATCAAGACGGTGGCAAAGATGATAGCAATAACAAACCACATTCGTATACAAAGTATGGCGATCTTGAAGACGAATGCGAACCTAACGATAATGAATCTCATAATCAGCAAATACCGGTACCGGTGGTGGCGAATTTCGATACCCCTGCGCTAAAAACGTTGATGATGACGACCTCGTCTTCATTGTGTAGAAAGGGTATTTCTAAAAAACGGTTTCCAATGCCAGGCGCATCGTCTACTCAAAGTCAACTGTTTTGGTGCATGTTTATCGCGTGCAAGGGCGAAACAGCATTCGATACCATTTCAAACGCGTTCATAAGTGAAACCGAGTTCAAGTATGAAACAGTGGAACTTCTTCGCGGAATAAAACATATCCTAAAACCGGCATTCAAGCGGTACAAGTTGTCGATTCCAAACTTTGAAGCCGAGCTCATAAGTAGCAAGCGAACACCCATTCACGTGGCTACCGGAATTGCATTAGCCCATCAAAAAAACATTTTATATATCGATGATCGGCTATTCATCGAAATCACCCTCGGAGGATCGGGAACAGAAACAGAAACAACAGAACCCGGGGCCTTCGCCGTTATTGAAAAAGTGAAAAATAGATACTGCGTATACAATGATATTGGAGGTACGGAGTTGGAGCGGTGCAGACGCGAGCTTTTGAAAATGGAGTCGATCGAGTCTCCGGTACGGTCTATTTCATACTATAAGGTACCCGACCTTGAAGAAATATGCAAACGCCTGGCAATCACGACGCAACTTCTGAGAGGGGCAAAAAAAGCGGATCTATATGCGGAAATACTCAAATACATTCAACGCTCTGGAATAACCGTGTAATACGTGTAATATAAACATGTATGTTCATCATTATTATTAATTATTAACATTATTAACAATAATGATGTAAAAATAAAATGTAGGTATAGTGTATTATATTTTTATATATTTTAACGCACACCATGTCCGAAAACTCATCAACTGATCCACCAATCACGACTGTAGCTCTCAAACCCGTGAGAAAGTTACCAAAAGGAATGGCAAATGCTGATACAACTATTGATACACCTAAACCCAAGCCTAAAACTAGAGTTAAAACTAGGACTATAGATGATACATATACAAGTTCAGGTGCAACGATGCCAGTATTTAAAATGTCGGAGTACGATCGTATTCACGATAAATTATCAACTGCGCATTTGAAACTTTTATGCACGACGTACGGACTAAAATGCAGCGGTACAAAACCCGTATTGGCATTGCGAGCGCATACGCATTGTATGGAAACGCATTTCATTTCGCGTATCCAACGCGTATGCCGAGGTCATTTCGCGCGCGTATACATTCGTCGACATATACTTCTCCCCGATTGCAGTAGCGAGACCGAGTATGTAAACGATACGGACTTTTACACGATGGACGGGTTCGAAGATTTGCCACATTACCAGATTTTTACATTCAAAGACGAGGTCGACCATAAATTGTACCGGTTTAACACCGCATCATTTTTTCAGCTGATGAAGGGTGCATTCACGAGATCGCAGCTTAATAGCGCTGCGAGCGGAATATGTTGCGAAGTTCCTGACAGCGCCGTAAACCCGTACACTCGAACCCCGATTAGCTTATCCACGGTTCGTCTATTTTTTAATAAGCTGCATTTTTGTAGAATTATGCGACTTCCGGTGTACACGCACTTTAAAAGCGACGAACTCACGCCGCAGCAAGCGACCGATGCGCGAATCCTGGAAGTGTTCCAAGATATCAACAAGTTGGGAAACTATGCCGACTCGGACTGGTTCTCTCGACTGTCACATCCGCAATACATTTGGTTCATTCAAGAATTGTATGACATTTGGGCGTACCGCGCAGAACTAAGCGCGCAAGTAAAAATGCAAATTTGTCCGCCGTACGGGCAAATATTTCCATCAGTTACGAACAGTATTCTCTTAATGCATGAAATGCGCAGTGCACCGTTTGAACGTGTTCGAGAGGTGTGTATTTCTACGTGCGAGCGACTTGTCCGGTCGGGACTAACCGAAGACGATCGGTACTTGGGGGCAAGTTACGTCCTGTCGGCGCTGACTCTAGTCAGCCCTAGGGCCAGGGAAGCGTTACCGTGGCTTTATCAATCGGTAGCTGCAGGAAGTTCTACTATTGGAGGAGGAGGAGCAGGAGCAGCAGCAGGAGCAGCAGCAGGAGCAGGAGGTATATATACGTACAATACGTACATACTCCCAGTTCCGGTGATGAATAATCATGAGACTGAGAATAACAACAACGCCAACATTCTCATGAATATCAATAATATTGATGACGGGATCCTCTACAATATTTTAATGGCGATGAACAACATGAGCAACAATAACAACATGAATAACTAATACTAAATACAAATACACTAAATACAACATTTTTATTTTTTTAGAGGATGGTGCTACTATTAAAAAGTAAAAATATACTAGTCATTGATTTGACTTGGCAATCAAATCTGGTAAATTTGTACGCCCGAAAACTGGTTCCCGCTGGTAAGGTATCCTGATTGCAGGTGCTTATTCAAGGCCACCTCGCCGGCCAGTTGCTGGTTCGACACGTCGCGAGATGTTTGCTCGAGCAGGACTCGCATAGCCTGTTCATTTCCAGATACCATGTCTGCAAACATTACCAGCATAATAAAAATAACGATAAATGGGAGTAAAACGAGGAACCACGATACACTGGAGTGACCGTTTTTGCAGAGGCTGTTCAAGACCCAGGTCCAGAACACAATCCACAGTATTTCAATAATAAAAAGCGCAGGGGTACTTTTAACATTGCATTCCACGCGACCGATGCACATTTTATTGGTGTTTCCGGCATTTTGAACCATGGCGGTGATTGTAAATAGAATCGCAACAACGAGGTACACCGTAGCCGGCGTGCACATGCGCTTTAATTCGTACGCAACGGATTGCATTTTTATTATATTAGGGTATGATGAGGGATGGATAGATGGGTAAATGATAAATATTATTATTATTATATTAATAATATAAAATAATATTTTTGTTTGGTTGTTTCACTAAATTGCAGGGATGAGGTTCGTTGCGTTCTTATAATACGTCGCGATATCCGGGATACGGTCAGAAGCTGAAACCTCAGTTTTTTGGAGTTTGTGATCGTTGTATGGGAGCGAACTGGGTCCGGGAGCAAATCCTTTTATACCATCTACAACATTTGAAAAGGCATCACCTATTGAACGTAAAGACATACTTATATCGGATGGGAAGTAGTTTAAACTGTCTCCTCCAGATTGGTTAAACCGCATTGTCTTCGATTTTAACGACTTTGATAGCGTCTTTGCACCATATTTGCAGTACTGTCGTTGCGAAAACCCGCGTGGGCGATTGCAGTTAATACTCTTCTTATATTTTAGAGACCACTTTCTACCGCCATTTTGGGAGTTGTTTCTATTTCTATATTGTTTGCGTTTGTATCTCGATATGCGTATGCGTTTACGTTTATGGCTTCGTGTGGATACGTTCATTTTCTATCTACATACTTATTATAGATATTAAAAATAAAAAATAAATAATACTTAATACAACAATAATATTGTTATTTCATAATATAATATTTATTATAAGATTTTACAAGTTACGTTTATACGGTTCGTCTGCAAATGGTAGCGCGCTAGGGCCGTTATCGGTACCCTTAAGTGTTGAGACCCCTGACTGAAGTAAGGTTCCTAAAGATGATACGATTAAATTCGTGTCGCTTTGAAACCCTCCAGACTGGCTTCTTTGTCGCTGGCTTTGTCGCTGGCTTTGTCGCTGGCTTTGTCGCTGGCTTTGATGTCCAATCTGACGACCCGCATAATTCACGTAACTTGGCGTCTTTTTATGGCGACGACGACGAGACCTGCTGCCGCCAGCATTTTTATTTTTATGTTTATTATTATTATTTTTAATACCTTTACTTTTTTGTACGCGGCGACGATGACGATTCCGACGGCGACGACGGGTTCCTGCGCCACCGCTTTGCGTCAATTCGATTGCTCTTGAATCGGCTGGATTCGGGGTCGTATTTGTGTTTAATTGATAATATGCATGTGATGGAATACCTGCTAAACTGTTCATATTATTTGTTATTTTGGTTGTTTACATACATTTTACAATATTAAAAATTAAAAATTAAACTTTCATTTTTAGAAATGATGAAATTTGAAAAAATGAATGCGATTACGTTGATAAACGTTATTATTATTATTATTATTATTATTATTATTATTATTATTATTATTTAAATATTTAATTACTTACGTCTGCGAGTGGAAGGACGCCTAGAGGCGCTGCGGCTGCGGCTGCGACGACGGCCTCCCGCCTGGTCCTCACCACCACCACTCTGGCGACGGCCGGATTTGGATCTGGATTTGCTGCGACTGGATGGTCTGCTGCGGCGTTTGCCACCGACTAAAGAGTTCATTAGGTCACCCATTGTTATAAAATTGTTTGTTGTGTTGTTTTGTTTTTATATCATACGTTTAGAAATTTTTTTATCTGAGATTTTATTTATTTTCATTTTATGTTTTACTTTTTATTTTTTACTTTTACCTAAACATTTCTCTAAAATGAAACTCAAAATGAAAATAAATTAAATAATAACGTCGGTAAACGATTTAAACTTTTTATAAGAAGTTTGCTAAAGAAAGAAGTTTTACTTAAGTATACAAATAGCATGGGATCTGGACCGGAAGTTATTGACCTAGATATGATCGGAAGTGGAGGTCGAACTTCTACGAATTTCGGTAGCGGAATTGAACTGCTTATGAATGATAAATTTAAAAATGATAGCGGCGGCGGTCGCAGGGGTGGTGGCGGTGGCGGAGGTGATGACATTACGCTAAATGATTTAACCATGTTGGAAAACGAACTGAACGATATTAGCGGGGATATAAATTCTATGGGTAATTCTAATTCTAATTCTAATTCTAAAAAAATATCATCGCGCAGTATGAAATCTGATATATTCAGTATCAACTTTTCCAACGACGACGGGAATGCCAGCGGCGATGAACGCGAGAGTATGGGTGGAGGTGACGCGATTCCATCATTCAGTATCGGCTCGGCTACAGCGAATGCAACCGGAGGAGACGAGAAACCCACCTGGGACGGGTACGCTAAATTCAATAACATTCCTATGAACCCCGATATTCCGGTAGACAGCGCCAGTACGGGAGGAGCAGCGGCGCCCCAACAAATGTCGAAGGAAGAGCTGTTACGTGAAAAGTTCAAACTGTTGCGAAAACTTGAAGAGTTGGAGGCGAAGGGGGTAACCCTCACAAAAAAATATACGATGGAGTCGTCGATTCTTGAAATGCGCGGCGAGTACGAGACCCACGTTGAAGAACGCGAGCATCAAAATAGTAAAAAATTCCAGGGCAAGATGTTATTGGCGTGTATTACCGGATTAGAGTTTCTAAATAACAAATTCGACCCGTTCGACTTAAAGTTAGATGGATGGTCCGAACAAGTAAACGAGAATATTGACGAATATGACGAGATTTTTGCAGAGTTGCACGAAAAATATAAATCCAAGGCTCAAATGGCGCCGGAACTTAAATTACTGTTCCAGCTTGGAGGCAGTGCGATCATGTTGCATATGACCAATACCATGTTCAAGTCGGCACTACCTGGAATGGACGACATTATGCGCCAGAACCCGGAACTCATGCAACAGTTCACACAAGCCGCTGTGAATTCCATGTCATCGTCAAACCAGGCACAAGGATTGAACGGTCGCGGTAATAGCGGTGGTGGGGCCGGTGCCGGATTCACTAGTTTTATGAGCGACATTATGGGTAATAGCAGCAGCGGTGGTGGCGGTAACAGTATGCCGTCTCGACCACCCCCACCACCCGTTGCGACGAAAAGCGTTAACGCCGCTCCACCTCCCCCGCGTCCAGGCGCCGCGATTCCCATTATCAATCGCCCTGATATCAATATTGGACGCGGACAAATGAATGCCGGAATAAATATGTCGGATGATGACGATATGGATGGAACCGGCGGAATGTTTATGGGCAGATCTTCTTCACAGTCGCAGTCGCAGTCACAACCTTCACAGATGCAGCGCCGCCCCGAAATGCGCGGTCCGAGTGCTGATACCGACATCAACAGTATTTTATCCGGCTTGAAAACGAAAAGTATCAACATTCAACAGCCCCAGTCCCAGTCACAGGAATCGTTGCAGTCGGGACAGCAGTCACAATCGCAATCACAGTTTGCAGATATTGAAAGCGGCAATGGCAACGGTTCGAATGCTCCCATGAAGAGCAAACGAAAGCCGCGATCTGAAAAAAATACAATTAGTTTGAATATTTGAACTTTGACTTGAATGAGTTGAATAGTTAATTAAATTTTAAATTTTAAATTTTAAATTTTAAATTTAATTTGATATGATGAAATAGGATGAAATATATTTTTTATTGCTCTTCAGCATCAATGAATGATTGCAATTTTGGAAAAAACGCCAACTCGTTTAGTATCTTCTCTTTGGCGGCGCGAATATACGGAATGCGCTGCGACCACAGGTCGTTTTTAACGGCGTCTTCCATGATACGTAACGACCCTTCTTTGTCCGCAACATCAAGGCGAACGTATGCGCGACTGTCGATATAGTCGTCCAAATTGGGGCATCCCCAGTAAAAACACAGCGTCTCGCACAGAATGGGTTCCCATATTTTTTCCGTTGCATAGTTGTGTTCGGAATTGTTTTCACACATGAAGTAGTACTTGTATGACTTTATTCCGTAGACCGGATTATCCTGAGGCAATTTTCCAATATACGCCCGGTACTGGAAAAAATTACTCTTTCCAAACACGTTTAAAAATGACTGTAGTTCATTGATTGACGCATTCGCGTACCGAGGCGACTCCGTTTCAATATATTTCAGCAACTTGTTACGCAGAACGTGTCCTTCGTCGGAATTTTTCTTACTGAGAATGCACGAAATCCGGTCAAGTTTATCGCACGACTTGAAATTCACTGAATCTCTCAATTGGTTCAAAGGGTATCGAAACAACCACTGTACGGCATTGAGATGATTTGCATGGGCATTCACGTGCATAAACTTTTTCGGGTCGGGGGTTGCCCATTTTCCCCACGTTTTCGTACCCCACGGTTTTGAGGGGTCGGTAACGGCGGGTTCCATTTGGTATACCAGCGTTTTCTCCGGAACGTAATATTCGTTTTCACGCATAGGATAGTTGATAATAACATAGTAATCGATTTCATCGCGGTTATCGGTCCATGTAATCTCAATATTCTTCCACTTGAAGTTACGCTCGCACATGTTCGACCATTCCTTACACAGCTGCTGGCTGCTGCACCAGTTACAAATCATTTTCACTCGAATGGGTTGATTGGCAGTGGCAGTGGCAGTGGTAGGTGTTGGCGAAGATGTTGTTGTTATTGTCTGCGTTATTTCATCGGCAATATCCGTCGTATCGATCCGGATCAGGTCCTGTTTAAATATACCCAAAAATTCCCGGTTAAATGTGCGCATCACTTTTTCAGGGGTGTATTCGGCATAACCATTGACGTCTCCGCCATTCATTTTCATAAAACAACTTACAGTAGCCCTCAAGTTACGCAGCAGTGTTAGTAGCGTATCATCGTGTGTATTATACAAAATAGACTTATTTTTCAGAATTTCGATATGCGCATTGTATTCGTCGCTGACCGTGGTAATGACAGGCTTGTTATAGAATGCAAACTCGCCCAGCGACAACCCGAACGTTTCGCCGTCGGAGCGACCGTGTATCATGGCATCGCACGACAAAATGAGCGCCGCTTTTTCGAATTTATCATATATGGTATCCACATACTTTATGTGCGGGTGGGTATAAAATGAAGCCGTATTTACAAGGATAAAGTATACGTTATCCCTTTCTGCAGCACCTTCTTTCAAAAATTGAATAATTTTATCATGCACTTGGTACAGGTTGAACTGTTTCAGCCCGCCGTACCTGCCAACAACAAACGCACTATCCGGAATATCAAGCTTGGACCTATAATTCGTGAGAGTTCCAGCATCTAGTCTGGCCTGAACGGATTCTTTGGTCGGCATATCAATCATATGCGGAACGACCCGAATCTGGTTACGCAGACTGTCGTCGTAATCGGTGGGCGCGTGATACACCTTGAGATAGTTGGATACGGCGGCGTAGCGGCTTCCGTGTACGTCCACTTCAAACACGCAATGAACCAGCGTGGGGCAGCTCATGAATATATACTTGTCTTTTGCTCCCGATTTAATTACGTACACCGCGTCCAAAGAATTTTTAATAATGAACTCTTCAATTTCGAGTAGCGACTTGTATCCAAACACGCGGTCCGTACTGTACCTATCCCGACACGATGCGACAACTTCCGGGCGGTTCGACTCACTTACGGCACTATACATAACATAGCTTGTATTTCCAAGAATGATTTCATTGTAGTGAGCGTAATCCAGCATGGCCACGGTAGACCCTCGGTCACATAGTTGGGTATTATGGAACCCAATTCGCAACGGGCGAGCAGGTGATATGGGAATGCGTCCTTCCGGTTTGTCTTTGGTAATGGTAATCAGAGCCTGATTTTTACGCGCCTCGGCAAGTTCGGCTTCATACTTTTTCTGGAACTTTACATATTCGGTTCGAATATAGATGCCGTGCTGTGACTTGTTTCCGGAATTAATGTACGGTGTCTCGCAAAGAGCAGATAAAAGTGCAGTCCGCTTCAAAAATCCGTGCGTATTAAAAGCTACACACCCGTCTACCCGGTTCGCGGCGTCTACCCATGCATCTAATTTAAACGGGCGCATGTTTCCGATATAATGGATGTCATGATCCGGCATATCCAATCCCGGGAAAAACGTGTACTCGTCATCTACTGAGTCAAGGTCGATACAATTGTAATCAAACTGTATATCCGTATCAATCTGTTTTCCAGACTCATTCCAATCGGCTAGTGCCAGGTGGGGTTTAGTTTCGTAACATTCCAGCCCATTATTTGCGATTTTCATGAGGTAGTCGATACCATGTTTAATGCCGTTGGTGTCAATATATTGAACCAGCAGCTTCGCACCGTTCTTGTTGACACTGTAGCAGTGTGTCGCGCCGATATACAAGTCTTTATTCAATGGATCAACGGATAAATCTAGTCCGTAATAGTTTGGTTCTGAATCCGATTCCGAATCCAGATTCGCATCCGCATTCGCATTCGCATGTTTCGACTTTGATGCATCAGTATTTAAAACGAGATCGCGATTATAAATGTGTTTTACCTTATCTCTCTTTTCGCTGAACATGTGATACCCCATAAAAATAACGTCGCGGTTTACGCATTCATCGTGGAGAGCGTGAATGGCGCGTTTAAAGTGGGGCCGAAGTTCGAAATCGTCTTCCATAATCAAATAAAATTCATGGTTCGAATCTGCCAGAAGCTGTTTCCAAAGCCGGTAATGGCTTAACGCGCACCCAATGACGCCGCGCTTAGATCCAAAGTCGTTTCCTTGGAATAAGCGTTTTATTTCAGTGGTCGGGACAATTTCAGCGCCGTCAACTGCATCCACGAACTCGTAACCGCGACCATCCTGATCCATGATTCCGGCGGAAGCAAGTTTTGAAATGCTTTCTTCTCTACGGTCGGGGCGGCGCTTTAGGTTTACGATTTTAATTGGAATATCTCGCTCTTGAAATTCAAATTCGCTAGACGATGTGGATTTTGATGATGATACGAGCTGTTCATCTTCAACATCGTCGTCTATTTCTAGATCTTCTGGCGCTTGTTCTGGTTCTGGTTCTGGTTCTAGTGCCAACTTTGACACTTCTTCCGACCTTTTTTGAAACTGGTTTTCGTTATTCAACTCGTATGCGTTGGAAATGGTTTTATCGTGACGTTCGGACGTAAGACGTCCAATGTGCCGGTTTGTAATGCGGTTAAAAAATGCAGATTTAAACCCGCGTTCAACCCATTTCTTAGCATAATCCATTTCAAAAAACTGGTTCTCGGTATTAAAATCCCCTGTTTCAAAAACGGCTTCAACATCAATAAGAGCAGGACGAAAGCTGTAATGCGGCCAGTAATGGCAGTTGCTGTATGCGTATGACGCATTCGGGTCGTCTTTATACTCGTGCAGTACAGCCCCGATTTTAATACCCTTGCCGCCATCAATCTCGCGAAGCCTCTCGGACGTCTGGGCGTCAAAGTTGCTATGGCTAAGGATTTTATAATCGTCGATGGTCTCGCCATAATTGCGGTTAAACAGGACTTGTCGTACTCCGTGCGACTCTTTCAACGCTTCCAGGTACTTTATTGCCGGAGTCACGTAGTCCATACGCGTATGAAACAGAAAGTCATCTTCCATGTGAATCCAGTATTTGGGACGAATCCGTTTCAACATGGTGTAAATGATGTTCATGCTTTCCCGATGACCCTTTTGTTCCGGGCGTTTCATATAATACCGAATCCAGCCGTAATTCTTGCGCATGCGGTTTCGTTCCTCAATACTGGAGTTATCATCGACGCAAAACCAAAAATCCACATCCTCCACATCGGCCCATTGGTTGATAATGGAGTTAATGGTTTGCTGAAACAAGTCGTACCGCTTGCATGTAGTAAACGTCAGCATGACCTTGACATTTTTCACGCGCCTATTTTTAAAGTTGTATGACGTATAACGGGTAAGATGCGACCGGTTCAACCCAAACAGGGTATTCCACAGCTCGCACGCGCTTTTAGCCACTTGAAATCCGTTTCTTGCAGTTTCTGCCATATATTGATCCAAATTGACAAACATTTTATGCGTGAACCGATCCTTCATCATAAGGTCCTTATAAAACATGACGTTATTAATGGTTGACGTGTAGTATCCAACGGGAACCCGTGAAGCGGTAAGAATTTGTTTGCAGCACTCGTACCCGCTGGCGGTATCTCCCGTGTAAAACGCTGAAATGGAATTGTTGTATTCAATGCAGTAGTCATATTTTCCTTGATTTACGAACAGCTTATCTGTCTGGTTTCTAGAATACCCCTTATATTTGTGGTACATCAAATTCACAAGCGTGTTCATACCCTGATTTCGGTATTGTTCAATCAAGGTGGCCACCCCTTCAATGCGTTCCGAATCGTAGTTGGACGACATGAGCAAATAGTTATGGCTCTTCATTAGCGTGTCCCGACTTTTATCTTTATCGGGATGGCGCTCGTATAATTCGGCCAGCATGAGGCAACTATAATACTTCTCCTGATTCCAGTTGTTTAGTGTAAGAACGCGCTCGTACCATTGAATGGCGTCTTTGATGTGTGCGTCTCCGCCATCCTTGTAACTCTGCGCACAATAAAATGCGTATCGCTCCGCCATTCCTTTATCACCGCCGTTCATTTCATCGTTAAACCCGCGTTCTAGAATGCGTGCATCGTCCAAATACTTGTTTGCGACTTTATTCCTGGCTCCTCGGCGCCCGGATTCAACGTAATAGTTACCCTCGATTGTTTCACTTTTTCCGGTTGCTTCAGTGCAGGTAATAAATTCATGCAACACGCCTTTAAACTGCCACCGCTGGCGGCTGTTTATCATCAAGATGCGCAAATAATTGAACCCGTTTCCAAATTTAAAGTGGTACGAGTCAGACCGGAGCGGTTGAACGAGCTCGAAGTCTCCGAAAATCTTATCATCCGCGTCGAAAATAAACGAGTAATCGGCCTTGTTGTATGCGGCATTCAATGCAAGGGTTCGATTATGTCCGAAATCACGCCACTCGTGGTCGTGAATTTCGCCAGCGACACCCCTTTCGGAAAAAAAGTTTGCAATGATGCTTTTGGTCGCATCCGTGGATCCGGTATCGCATATTACATAATAGTCAAACTTTACGTAAGAGTACAAGTTCTCAAGTGTTTCTGCTATGACGTGCGCCTCATTTTTTACAATCATGTTCAAACAAATTGTTTTTCGGTTCAAATTATTGTGCATATTTGGAAATGTAGATGGAGTTGATCCCGCATAAAGCCGATTATCGAAACCAGATCCAGATCCGTGAGCTTGTTGGGTTTGTTGTTTTGTTGAATTGGATCCATTCTGGTTCTGGATCGCATGTAATGTATTTTTCAAACCGGTCTTTTTGTCTTGCATTTCAGCAACCAGTTCTGCGGCAGCCCCTTCTTTTTGAATGTCTCTGACATTTGTAGTTTTCCCTTTACCGTCAGATGGCGTTGACGTTTGGATACTCATATTCGTGTCGTGTATTAAACTTAATTAATTGGTATGAATACATGTTTTTTATTATTTAATACATTTTTCGAAAGGTTTCAATTTGATCATATTTGGTTTGTTGGTTTATTGATTTATTTTTTATTTTTTTAACATACTTTTCTATCATACTTTCTCTCATACCATTCAGGTGGTGAGCGCGGCGACTTCCAGGTCGCTATTTTTTGTTTTTCAGGCGACATGTAGTATGCCCTATATGACGCAACTGCATCTCCGTCCGGCGACTTGTATTCATTGGGCATTGCAAGTGCAAACGGGGTGATACCGCGCGCATCATCAACGGGAAATTTTTCATTCGCGGGAATATGCGCCCGCAAATGTTGAGCAACCAGGTACGATTTGTGAACTTTTGTTTCGGGGTGCCCGTAACGGTATTTCCATTCCGCATGCATGGCGTCAATGACGTCCAGGGTCCACACAAAATTGGCGCGAGATGCGCGGCACCAGATTGTAACGGGATGATTCTTGTGGGCTAGTTTGTATAACACTGCATCGGCTTCACTTTCTTCTGGATCCAGGACGCGTTTCGCAGTACAAAGCATTTGAACAGCTTCGAGCAAGATTTTCGAGATATGTTTGTCCATCATGGATTTCGCGATTTCGGCGGGAATCAATGATAGAATAAATAGATTCATGTTGGTGTTGTATTGTGTTGTGTTCTTGACGCTAAAGCCAATATAAAACTAAATAGGTTTTAAATTTCAATTTTTTATTAGGATTGGTGCATATCGCGTACAAGCTGACGCGCCGGAACACCACCGCGGACCCAGCCGTCTACTGCCACGCCTTCGATGAAATTCGCAGAGTTGTTTAGGGTTGCTTCTAAAACTGGAAGCAATGGCGTATTGGAATATGCCATATAACATTGTTCGCTTAACATATTGACACTGCGCCGATTCGTGAAATTGTCGCCTTGCATAAGTTGCGACTCTAGAATGGGGTTTACCTTACCGCGACCCAGGAATGGCACAGTTTTGTATGGGCGCTCGTTCAAGCTGAGTTTATCTTTATTGTATGTATTTTCACTTCCAATGGTGAGTTTGGAATTGGTGTCGATGTTGCATCCGCCAATACCCACCTGGTGCGATCCATTGAAAAATACGTTGGGTTGAGATGTTGCAAAATCAATTGGACGCGACATTGTGCAGTCTGAAGCAAAGTAATTCAATAAATTGTAATTTGCTAAATTTAAATTTTGAACATTTCGTTGACTGACATCGATGTTGTCGTTTCCAATCCGTGATAAGTTATCGAAAATATATGACATTGGTAAAAATAATTTTAATTGTATATATGTTGTTAAATGATATTATTTATTTTATTTCCAACTTTAAATTTATTTTTACAAAATCAAAATCATTCAAAAATGAAAAAAAATTGAAATGTTTTTTCAATATACTATAAATGTGATGCAGTGATTCCATTCTACGTTATACGTTTTACACAATACTCAATACAATCAAGATGCCAAGCAACAATAATAACAACAACAATACCAATTCCAACAAGGCGTTCTGCAAGGTGTGCAAGGATGCCGGATGTCCTGAAACTCAATACACGAGCCATTTCGTCAAGGACCAGCCCGGTCCCAACGGAAAAGTCGTGTGCCCGACTCTACTGAACCAGGCTTGTCGCATTTGCAACCAGACCGGACATACCTCGTCATACTGCAAGCAATACAAACCCAGGCCCAGCCGCGAAGAACCTCGTCGCGAAGAGCCACGTTATCAAGAGTACCGTCGCGAAGAGCCACGTTATCAAGAGTACCGTCGCGAAGAGCCACGTTATCAAGAGTACCGTCGCGAAGAGCCAC